>Ga0105245_10000649_pt1 | contig 31602 bp, 27 predicted proteins | sample KBSM54metaG_FD_81523 | JGI IMG/M metagenome (GOLD analysis project Ga0105245, IMG submission 81523) | Miscanthus rhizosphere microbial communities from Kellogg Biological Station, Michigan, USA - KBS M5-4 metaG | ecosystem: Host-associated > Plants > Roots > Rhizosphere > Soil | place...
CAAGCGTCACAGCGTCAGACGCAATTTTGATCTCAAATCCCATTGGAAATCGTGAGTATCGCGATTCGCTATTCCGAATTAATCTTTCTCCAGGAGCGGCCGTCGCGGGCAATAATGTCGGTGGCTTCTGCCGGTCCCCACGATCCGGCAGCGTAGTTTGGGAAATTGCGCGCAGCCAGGGCTTTCCACACATCGATAATCGGATCAACAACGGTCCAACCTGCTTCCACCATGTCCGCGCGCTGGTAGAGCGTCTGGTCACCCATGATTCCGTCATAGAGGAGCACTTCGTAGCCGGTGTTGGCTGTGGTTCCGAAATAGTCAGCGTAGTTAAAGTCCATTTCCACTTCGCCAACCTTCATTTGAGCGCCGGGGATCTTCGCACCAAAGCGCAGCGAAATGCCTTCATCCGGCGCAATATGAATAATGAGCTGATTGGCGTCCAGACTGTTGACTGGCGTGTCGCGAAACAAAACGAGTGGCGCACGCTTGAACTGGACAGCGATTTCAGTGTGGCGCATGGCCAACCTCTTGCCAGTTCGCAGGTAAAAAGGAACGCCAGCCCAGCGCCAGTTGTCGATCATTAATCGCAACGCGACGAAGGTTTCAGTTTTCGAGTCCGGCGGCACGCCGTCTTCCGCCCGATACGCCGGCACGCGCTCGCCAGTGATAACACCTGCGCCGTATTGACCGCGAACCGCGCAATGCAAAACGTCTTCTTCACTGAACGGCTGCAAGGCGTGCAATATCTTTGCTTGCTCGTCATGAACAGCCGTCGAGTTAAATGAAATCGGCGGTTCCATGGTGGTGAGAGAGACCAGTTGGAAGAGATGGTTGGGCACCATGTCACGGAGCGTTCCGGCCATGTCAAAATACCCGCCGCGTTTTTCCACGCCTACGGTTTCCGCCACGGTGATCTGTATGTGGTCAATGTAACGCCGGTTCCAGATAGGTTCAAAAATGCCGTTGCTGAAGCGGAAAACCAGAATATTCTGGACCGTTTCCTTGCCAAGGTAATGGTCGATGCGGAAAATCTGCTGTTCAGTCAGCACTTTGCTGACCTGGCGGTTCAGCGCCTTGGCCGATGCCAGATCGTTGCCGAATGGTTTTTCAAACACCACACGCCGCCAGTGTCCATCTTTCTCGCACGCCAGTTCCGAAGCGCCAAGATGATCAACGATGTCGCCAAAGAAAGCCGGACTGGTGGCGAGATAAAAAAAGTAATTGCCCTTGGTGTTGCACTTCTTATCGATCTCAGCCAAGGTCTGCCCGACTCGCGCGTAGAGTTCCGGATCATGAAATTCGCCGCCCACATAAAAGACGCGCTGAATCATCCAATCGCGTAGTTTGGGATCAACCTTGCTCGTCGCAAACTTATCAAGATTGTCACCCATGATCTTTTGATATTGCTCACGGGTGTAATCATTGCGGCCAACTCCGACGATCGCGAAGTCAGAAGAGAGCAGCTTGCTCTTGACCAGGTTGTAGATGGCGGGGAAGAGCTTGCGCGCGGTGAGGTCGCCAGTGCCGCCAAAAATAACCATCACGCAAGGACCGGCAGGCGGTGGTGAGCCTGAAGGGGGCTGGTCCAAGGCCGGCAATTCTCTTTCTAGTTGAGGCATGTAAGCGCGATCTCCGATCAGGAAGCTTTTTCGTTCTTTTTGGTCAGCTCAATGTGACCGCCGAATTTTTGCCGCATGGCGCTGAGCATCTTCTCGGCAAAGGTGTGGTCCTGCCGCGAGCGGAAGCGTGTGTAAAGTGCCGCGGTTAAAACGTCAGCCGGAACAGCTTCTTCGAGCGCGGCGGTAACCGTCCAGCGGCCTTCGCCTGAATCCTGCACAATGCCGGTGTACTCAGAGAGCGTGGGGTTTTCCGCCAGAGCCATGGCCGTGAGATCCAGCAGCCAGGAAGAAACCACGCTGCCGCGACGCCAAACCTCAGCGATATCCGGCAGATTGAGGTCATAACGATGACCTTCGGGAAGCTGCGTTGAAGTTGCGTTGCGGAAGATATCAAAGCCTTCTGCATAGGCCTGCATCAGCCCATACTCAATCCCATTGTGCACCATTTTTACAAAGTGCCCCGCGCCTGAAGGCCCACAATAAAGATAGCCTTCTTCCGCTGTGCTTTTGAACTTCTCGCGTCCGGGTGTCTTTGGAATCTCGCCTGTGCCGGGCGCCAAAGTCTTGAAGATGGGATCAAGATGCTCCACAGCTTCTTTCGGGCCGCCGAGCATCATGCAGTAACCGCGCTCAAGTCCCCAGACGCCGCCGCTGGTGCCGACATCAATATAGTGAATCCCGCGGTCTTTCAGTTTCTGCGATCGCCGGACGTCATCCTTATAGTAAGAATTGCCGCCGTCAATAATGATGTCGCCGGCCTGGAAGCGCTGAGCCAGCGCGTTGACTGTTTGCTCTGTTGGATCTCCAGCAGGGACCATGATCCATGCCGCGCGTGGCTTGGTCAGCTTGGCTGCAAAGTCATCGAGCGACGTTGATCCTGTTGCGCCCTCGCCAGCCAGCGCATTCACATTTTGTGGGCTCAAATCAGAAACCACGCATTGATGTCCGGCGCGCAGAAGACGACGCACCATGTTGCCACCCATACGCCCCAGCCCAATCATTCCTAGTTGCATCGTTCTCCTTTGCTTTCTCCCGAGCGAATAGGGGAATTTCTTTAACTATGAGTTATTCCGGGATCGCTAGAATTAAACCAGCTCACAAATATCTCAAGAGCTTCAGTGAGATTCAAAGGACCGCAGGCAATTTCAAATCGTTTCTTTTCGATCCAGTAATAAATCCAATTCGTTTCCGTCCTATCGAGCTTGACCAATGCGAGCAATGAATCTTGTTTGCCGGTCTTCGTTAGATCAATGTGAACCTGCCACCCGGGGTTATCCAGCGTGTCGATCTTTACTCCATACGAGTGTTCCCATTCGCCATTGCATTGCGTCGCATACCATTGCTCCAAAGCCGATAAGCTCATCCTTATTTTCGTCCCTCCAGACCGAACTTACTTCAGAGCGTCAGTCATTGCACGCGTCAGGGTCCTGAGCCCCGCCTCTACGTTCTTAGGCAGGTGCACTCGAAGTGCACGTCGTTTGCGGTCGGCGAGCACTTGAAAGTCTCCGCGGGCCTGCGCTGCTTTCACTATTCCGAATGTGTATTTCTGCCCGGGCACCGGAAGATCGTTCGCATCATTGCAAGTGATCTGCAGGAATACGCCAGTGTTCGGACCGCCTTTGTAGGCCTGTCCCGTGGAATGCAGGAAGCGCGGGCCGAAGCCGAGGCACGTTGCCACGTGCTTGCGATCGCGCACGGCATGGCGCATCGCTTGCAGCGCTTCTTCATGCGCGGCGTTCATTTCGATGTACCCCAGCAGGGCCATGTAATCGCCCTGAGTGAGCTGGCTGAGATGCGAGCGCAGAAAGCCGCTGAGTGATTGATCATTGCCGACAAGCTTATTCAGGTTGGCCGCATTGCGCTCGTCAGTGAAAAGCTTAATATTGCCGTCATCGAACAGCGGCGCTTCTTCCGGAAGCTTTCCGCTTTTCTCATAAGCTTCAGTTAATTGGCGAGTTACGATCTTGCTGGCTTCCACGTCCGGCTGATTGAAGGGATTGATTTTCAGAATCGAGCCGGCGACCGCCGTAGCAATTTCCCAGCGGAAGAATTCCTGCCCCAGGTCGTAAGTGTCCGCCAACTCGATTTCAACAACTGGATGGCCAGCGCTTCTTAGAGCGTCCAGCTTTTGGCTTTGCGCCGTGTCAGGCTCATTGGCAAGCCGCAGATGAACGAAGACGCGATCGTTGCCGTAAACCTCCGGCGCTCCCAGCGCCTCACGATCCACAGGGACAAGCCCTTTGCCGATCTTGCCGGTGCTCTCAGCGATGAGCTGTTCCAGCCACGCGCCCAGATCGTGAATTCCCGGCGATGTAATGATGGTGACTTTGTTGCGGCCAAGATTTCCCAGCGTTCCCAGAATTGCGCCCAGAACCGCGCCGGGATTCTGGTCCGCTGGAACATCCGGCTTGCAAGCTTGCACCATTTCATTGGTGCGCTGGAGAAATTTGTTGAGATCGAGCCCCATGATGGCGGCCGGAACTATGCCAAAGTTGGAGAGGGCAGAGTAACGTCCACCAATGCTGGCAAGACCGAAAAATATCTTTCGGAACTGATCGCGCTCCGCTACCTGTTGCATCTTGGAGCCGGGATCGGTGATGGCGATGAAGTGCTCACCAGCTCTATCCTTGCCGACTGTTTGTTGGATGCGGTCAAAGAAATATTGCTTGAAGATATTCGGCTCCAACGTGCTGCCGGACTTGCTGGCCACGATGCACAGCGTCCGCGCCAGATCAACCTGGCTTTCAATGGACTTGATCTGCGCCGGATCGGTGGAATCCAGAACGTGCAACTCGGGATGTCCCGGTTGCCTGCCATAGGTGATCTTCAATACTTCAGGACACAGACTGGAACCGCCCATGCCCAGCAGCAAAGCGTGCGTAAAGCCGGCCTTGGCGGCGTCGGTAGCGGTTGCGGCAAGCTGCGGCAGCTGCTTAAGCTGGTCCTCGACAATGCTCAACCAGCCGACCCACTTGTCTTCATCGTCGCTGGTCCAAAGAGTGGGATCGCCGCGCCAAAGTCGCGCCATTTTGTTGTTCGTCTGCCAGTCTTTTAGCGTTGACTGCACTGCCTGCGTATGCGGCGCAGAGAATTCCCAGCGGGGCAACTGGATACTCGTTTTCGTGCTCACGGCCGGGCTCTCTTTTGCTCCACAACCTGATGGAGCTGAGTGAAAGCATCATCAAAGAGCTTGATGGCATCATCAAGAAGCTTGCCGGTGATTTGCTTCATAGAAATGCCTGCCTTTTCGAGATCAGACATGGTTTTGTCAGCAGCGGCAAGTTCGCTATCCAGCGTGCGCCGTAAGATGCCGTGATCGCGGAAGGCGTCCATAGTGGCTGGCGGAATGGTGTTGACCGTATCCGGCCCGATCAGCTCTTCAATGTAGAGCACATCGCGATATTTTGGATTCTTGGTGCTGGTGCTGGCCCAGAGCAGCCGCTGGCTTTGTGCGCCACGTGCAGCCAAAGCTTTCCAGCGCGGGGTTTCAATCATCTTCTGGTAATAACGATAGGCCTGTTTGGCGTTGGCAACGGCAACCTTGCCGCGTAACGACTCGAGGAGCTGTGCGTCGGCTCCCTTGGCGGTTTTGAGCCGCTCTTCGATTGTGGAGTCCACCAAAGAATCGATGCGGCTGACAAAGAAGCTGGCTACGCTGGCGATACCGCTGATATCCTTGCCCGCTTTCAACGCAGCTTCCAGGCCATCAAGGTAGGCTTCTGCCACCGCAATGTAAGCTTCCTGGGCAAAGAGCAGAGTGATGTTGATATTCAGCCCTTCACTGATAAGCCGCCGCACCGGCTCTACGCCTTCAGGCGTGCCGGGGACTTTAATCATGAGGTTGGGGCGATTGACGGCCTTCCACAGGCGGCGCGCTTCTTCAATGGTGCCCTGCGTGTCACGCGCCAGCGTGGGCGAGACCTCAAGGCTCACATAACCGTCACGGCGGTTCGTGGACTTGTAAACGGGCAGCAGCTTGTCGGCGGAGTCTTGAATGTCCCGCACCACGATGCGCTCGTAAATCTCGCCCGTTGGCAGGCCCTGCTTGCCTAGCTGGGTAAGCAGATCGGTGTAGTCATTGCTGCCTGCGATCGCCTTTTCAAAGATTGAAGGATTCGAGGTAATGCCGCGCAGGCCGTCCTGATCGATCAACTTCTGCAAATCTCCATTGAGAATAATGTTGCGCCGGATGTAGTCCAGCCAGACGGATTGACCGTATTTTTGCAGGCCGAGCAGCGCGTTTTGAGTGCCGACAGTCTGGGTTTTCTCGGGGGTAGTAACAGGGTTCATGAAATCTTCTCCTTAATGGCCGACTCAACACTGGCTGGGTCGTGCGAATACCGTTGCTCAATTGACTGGATCTTTGCCAGGCGGCGCTGGTGGCGATCTTCACCAGTAAACCGGACGTTCAAAAAAATCGTGCATAGATCTTTTGCCAACTCATCGGCCACCACACGGGCGCCCAGCACCAATATATTTAGATTATCGTGCTCTACACCTTGATGCGCGGAATACGAGTCATGGCAAAGTCCGGCGCGTATGCCGGGAATTTTGTTTGCAGCCACTGATGCGCCTACGCCGCTGCCACAGATGAGAATTCCGCGTTCTGTACCGCCCTGCAGTACGCCGCGCGCAACAGCCTCAGCATAATCAGGATAATCCACCGGCGCTGTGCTGTTGGTGCCCACGTCAGTTAGCTTGTGGCCGCTTTTCTGAAGATGGTCAATAAGCACCTTCTTCAACGCAAAGCCGGCATGGTCAGAACCTATCGTGATCTTCATGGCTTTTTCGGCAACATCTCGCGGGCGGCGGCCACCACGGCGTCGGATGTGAACCCGAATCTCTTTTGCAATTCTTTGAGCGGAGCCGAAGCGCCAAAACTTCTCATTCCAAGACTTTTTCCCGCATGGCCAATATATTGTGACCAGCCGAAAGTTGCAGCCTGTTCTACCGAGATGCGCGCTGGCACATTTTGCGGCAGCACGCTCTCACGATATTCTTCCGATTGTTTCTCGAATATTTCCCAGGAAGGCATGCTGACGACGCGTACTTTGCATCCTTCCGCGCTCAGAGTTTCATATGCGGCAACGCAGAGAGAAACTTCACTTCCTGTGGCCATCAAGATCAGTTCAGGCTTTCCGTCCGGCGCATCGGCCAGCACATACGCGCCTTTTGCCACGCCGGCGGCAGAAGCGTACTTGCCGCGATCGATGGTGGGCAGTGCTTGCCGCGAGAGAATTAGCGCCGCCGGTTCATGCCGTAGTTGCATGATCACGCGCCACGCCTCGGTAACTTCATTCGCGTCCGCCGGACGCAGAGTAATAAATCCAGGCAAAGCTCGCAGAGAAGCGAGTTGTTCGATCGGCTGATGCGTAGGGCCATCCTCACCCACGCCGATTGAGTCATGAGTGAAGACATAGATGACAGGAATTTCCATGATCGCCGCAAGCCGCATAGGCGGACGCGAATAATCGCTGAAGATCAGGAATCCGGAGCCGTAAGGACGAATCTTGCTAAGAGAAAGACCGTTCAAGATTGAGCACATTGCATGCTCACGGATGCCGAAGTGGAAGTTGCGTCCGCCATAGGTGCCCGCTTCAAAGTCGCCGGCGCCCTCAAAGGTGAGATGTGTTTTGGTTGAGGGAGCCAGGTCGGCTGATCCGCCGATGAGCCAGGGAACATTTTGAGCAATAACATTCAAGACCTTGGCGGATGAATCGCGGCTGGCCAAGCCCTTGGGGTCGGCAGGGAAGACAGGTAGATTTTTGTCCCAGCCTTCTGGAAGCTGGCGATGCTGCATGCGCGTGACCTGATTGGCGAGATCGGAGTACGTCTTCTTATATTGCGCGAACGTGGCTTCCCATGCGGTGCGCAGATCGTGTCCACGCTTGGCCATCACAGCAGAGAAGTGTTCACGCACACCGTCCGGCACGAGGAACTTTGCGTCTTCAGGCCAGCCATAGACGCGCTTTGCGCCGCGAATTTCCTCTTCACCCAGCGGCTCGCCATGGGCTTCTTTGGTGTCCTGTTTTTTGGGAGCGCCATAGGCAATGTGGCTGTCAACAATAATGAACGTCGGGCGGTCGTTCGTCTGGTGAAATACGTTCAGGGCTCGGGTCAGCAACTCAAGATCATTGGCATCGCCCACGCGCGTGACGTTCCAGCCATACCCCATAAACCGGGAGGCAATATCTTCACTGAAGGCCAACTTGGTTTTGCCTTCAATCGTGATGTTGTTGTTGTCATATATCCAGCAGAGATTGCTGAGCTTGAGATGGCCGGCCAGTGAAGCCGCCTCACTGGACACGCCTTCCATCATGTCCCCATCGCCGCAGATGGCATAGACGTTGTAATTAAATAGCTCGATATCCGGCTGGTTGAAATGTGCGGCCTGCCATTTGGCAGCAATGGCCATGCCCACACTGTTGGCCACGCCCTGACCGAGGGGGCCGGTGGTGGTTTCAACGCCAGAGGTCAGCCGATATTCGGGATGTCCGGGGCATTTGCTGTCCAGTTGGCGGAAGTGCTTGATGTCGTCCAGGGAAACGGCAGGGTCGCCGAGCGTTTCATATTTCGGATTGACGGACTTTACGCCGGCAAGATGGAGCAGCCCATAAAGAAGCATGGAAGCATGTCCATTGGAAAGGACAAAGCGGTCGCGGTTGGGCCAAATGGGATCTTCAGGATCGTAGCGGAGGAAGCGCTGCCACAGCAGATAAGCCACCGGCGCCAGGGCCATCGGCGTTCCTGGATGGCCGGAGTTCGCCTGCTGCACCGCATCCATGGCGAGCGTGCGGATGGTGTTGATGCAGAGCTGGTCGATATTGCCTGCATTTTTTATGTCTTTTGTCTGATCGGCAACTTCTGGCAAGGTTACGGGAAGAGCCATTCTCTTAAGCAACCTCCAACAGATAAGCCTACGCTAAATTGAGCCCGTCTGGGGAGTGCGGAACGGCTTTTTGAGAGATGCCGGTGGAAGAAGCTGAGGAAAATTGGGCAAAACCCAAAGCCCTGCCGCTGATAAAGCTGATAACTGATTTACACGGATCAGAAAAGTCAAAGAGGGGCCACTATGAATTTATAAATCCGTGTCATCGGTGGTAAGGTTTGCTTTTTTTGCAAAACCAAGCGTTTCGCGGCAAAAAGACTTCCGGCATAACTGCTATTTCCGGGTATATTGCAGTACCACATCCAGAACGCGCCATTCGCCGTTCAATTTTGAGAGGTGCATGTAATCGATCCAGCGGCCGGTTACAACTTTTACGCTGGCGGCGTCGCGGTAAACGTCCAGGACTTCAATCTTCTGGACCCGTTCTGAAGCGGGGATTTCCTTGCCGCTTCCCATACGAACGCCTTCCAGCATCGACTGGACGGTGTCTTCGCTGATTTCGGTATGGCCATTCACCGTGCGCAGGGTACGCTTGTGGAAATCAGGATGCAACGTCTTCTTCATTCGAGCTGAATCAGACGTGTAATAGGCGTCCATATAATTCTGTGCCACCGCGACAACGGCGGCTTTTTCAGTTGAAGCGCTAGCGCTGCCCCAGGCCAGGGCGGCAAAGCTCAGTACTAACAGGATGAACAAAGCAAGTGTCTTGCGCATAGATTCCCTCGTCTGTGTAATAGAAGCTGCGATATCGATGGATTGTCTACTGCATGTCATAGTCCATAATGCCGAAACCGATAACTTATTGCTGGGGTTCATTTAGCTGTCGGGAAAAGAGGTCTGGCCGATTGCCGAGGTGTTCGCTTTTGTAATGCCTGTGCGATCTCGAACAGTTGAAAGCTGCTCCGCGGGACGCTCTCAAAAACAAAAGCGCGGCCAGGTAAAGCCGCGCCCTTGTTACTGAAGAGGCAAATAAGGAGCTACAATCCCAGGCTCCGGCGGTGACACCCCCTTGGCAACCACCGCCGAAATCCTAGTTTGTGCTTTTTCCGTTCATCCTGTCTGCATAGTGCAGAAAAGGGCCAAAGCGTTTCATCGATGAGCGATATTTTTTTATTTTTTTTCTCAGAACAGTGAAAGCTTGCCCTAAGTGCTTTTATTTCTTCATCTTCGGCGATGGCGAGGTCGGGTGTTCTGCATCTGGCCGCGCGCACTGTCTGTTGGGTTGGTGAGTTCCGCCACGAGCAAATCGGTAATTTTGCGCATGGTTTCGCCCCTATCAAGCCCTAAAGCCTGTTCATAGGCATTGGCAACGTGTCCTGCTAAATCGGCCAGGACGATACCCCAGGCTTGTGGGTCCTTCCAAACCAGGGGATTGAGGCTCACGTGTTGGCCGCCTTTCGCCACCCAGACTCGGATCACCTCCATCGCTTTGGGATCTTCCTCAGCGCCCGGCGGAATCAGCAATTCATTTTCATTCTTCAAGTTTTTAAGCCTCCATGCTTGTCCGATCAATTTCTCGATCCGCTATTTGCGGTCTTCGTCTGCTCCGCCGGCGGCGCGTTCTTCACCCATTTATCAAACCAGGTAACCATCTCCCACAGCGTGTGCTCGGTGGATTCCCGGGCCAGATAGCCGTGTGCTTCATACGGTAACTGCACGTAGCGGACGATCCCGCCATTGCCTTTGATGGCCTGATACATGCGCTCGCTCTGGATAGGGAAAGTTCCGGAGTTATCGTCGGCCATGCCGTGGATCAGCAGAATCGGATGCTTGATCTTGTCCGCTTGCATGAAGGGCGAGACTTTGATGTACATCTCCGGCGCTTCCCAAATGGTTCGGCGTTCGCTTTGGAAGCCAAACGGTGTGAGCGTGCGGTTATAAGCTCCGCTGCGGGCGACGCCAGCGCGGAACAAATCAGAATGCGCCAGCAGATTGGCGGTCATGAAAGCGCCGTAACTGTGGCCGCCCACGCCCACGCGTTCTGGATCGGTCACGCCCATCTCTACGGCTTTATTGATTGCCGCCTTGGCGCTGGCCACAATCTGCTCAACGTAAGTATTGTTCATGGTTTCCGGGTCGCCGACGACCGGCATGGTCGCGTTATCGAGAATGGCGTAACCCTGCGTTACCAAAAACAGCTGCGAGATGCCGGTGATGGTGGTGAAGTGGTACGGCGAGCCCGAGACCTGACCGGCAGTGTCCGCGTCATTAAACTCCAGCGGATACGCCCACACGATGGTCGGCAACCGCTCGCCTTCTTTGTGGTTGGCAGGCAGGTAAAGCGTAAAAGAGAGCTGGACTCCGTCCGCGCGTTTATACGTTACCAGTTGTTTGGTAATGCCATGGAGCTGTGGCGCAGGATCTGGGAAATCAGTGATGGCCTTTTTGTCCGCGCCATTCGCCGTCCGGACAAAATAGTTGGGCGGCTCCGTGGGACTCTCATGGCGGGTCAGGAACTTCGTGCCATCATCGGCAAGAAGCGCCATAACGGATTCATACTGTCCATTGCCGCATTGGAAGATGCGCTCAGATTTCAGGGTGTCCAGGTCAAAGCGATCCAGAAAAGGGAACTCGCCTTTTTGTGAAGCGCCGTTGCCGGCCAGGAAAATAGAGCTGCCTGACTGGCGCATCACGCGCTTACCGTTCGGCAGAGTGCGCATTAGTGGAGCCCCGGGATCACGGTAACGATCGCGAATTGATCGTTCCCAGATCAGCCTGGGCCGCGCGTCCGGCTTAGCAATGTCGATCAAAAAAGTACGCAGCCAACGGCGGTCGCGATTGTAATCGCGCACCAGACCTAGGCCATTTTCAGTCCAATCAATGGCCGAGCCAGCGCGGAAGCCGCCGCCACCGCCGCCAGCCGGAACAAATCGCTGTTCCAGTTTTACCAATTCGCGTGGGTCATCAGTAAACGGTGCGCTGAGCATCATTACTTCATCGCGGAACGGAGCTTTGGCTTTAGGATCGCCGCCATCCAGCGCGTCCGCCCAGATCAGCGTGGCCGGCTGCGTGGGCACCCATTGGTAATCGCGCGGGCCAAGCGGAACTCCTTCAATGGGAACGTGCTCTTCCAGCGGCAGGCTGGCAACTTTGTATTCCACCTTGCCAGTGAGGCTCCATATCTCTACTTCACGCGGGAATTCACTTTCCGGCAGGATGTACGAGTATGGATGTTGAATGCGGCTGACCAGCAGATGCTTGCCGTCCGGCGAAGGTTCTATGCGAGAAAAGATCCCGGGCTTGCCGACGGGTGTTGCTACGCCATTCTTTACCAGAGCAAGTTGCGTCGTGGCGTAATAGTCGAACAGAGCCTCGTCATGCGAGTTTTGCAGCAGGTCTTCAAACGTGCGAACAGGGCCGCGCTTGCCGTCACTCTCCTGAATAATGGGGCCATCGGGCGACTTTGGCGCCGCCGCAGGATTGCCGCGCATTGCTGGAACGATCTGGACCAACAGCGTTTTGCCGTCGGGCATCCATTGGAGTGCTTCGCCCATGACCGCGCTCAGCCTGATTTTAGGAACTGCGCTTGCGGTATAGGTTCCAATCTGGCCGATCCACAATTCAATGCCGTTGGCTGTGGTATTGGTGAAAGCGAAGTGCTGACTGTCCTGTGCCCATTCCGGCGCGCTCAAATAAGCGTTGCGCGGAACCGTCACCTCGGCCTGCTCCTTGCCGGCAGTGTAATAAAGATGCAGTGCGGTGAAACGTGGTGGATGATGCCTGCCGTTGGTTGACGGGTTGATGCGCAATCCCGCAAGACGAAGCATGGGTTGCGCCAGATCTGAAACTGGCGGATAAGGCAGACGATCGGCTGCGAGCAGCCATTTGCCGTCAGGACTTAGCTGTACCAGCGGGGTTGGTCGCGCATTCAGAATGTCAGAGATTGGCTGCGGAGCTTTCTGGTAGCCATGAAGGACCGGTTGCTCTTCCTGCGCTGCTTGCTGGGCAATTGCGAATTGCCCGAAAGCTAGGACAACCACAACGAGTAGTAATCGAATCAAGTGACGCGCCGGTCTCTTCATGCTGATCTCACCGCCTCGCTCAGATTTTGGAATCAATGAGTCTATCCAAAGTTGAAAGGGATTTGAAGAAATCTCTCTGAGGCTGGGCGTTCGTGGATCTATGGTCTATGCGCCGGAAGCGTGACGTTTTGACTGTGCACCTGCCAGCACGATGGCGGCGGCAAGTGCGGCTGTCTTTTCATCTTTAGTCCACGGCGCGCCGAGGCTGCGGCCCATCCCGTCGATTCTTTTTTGAATCTCGGGCGCGGCTTTGCCGAATGCTTTCAGCGCATAGTCATCGAGATCCCGTGCCGGGATTCTGGCGGTTGGAATTTTCAGGTGTTCAAAAGCGGTGCGGAATGCGTGGCGGAAGAATTCACCTTCAGCCGTGTGAATCAATGGGTGGGAAGCCAGTATCTTTTCCAGATCAGGCAGCGGTCGCGCCGAACTGAGCAAGAGGGCTGATGCGACCAGCATGAAACCCCGATCGCCAAGCTCAGTGGCCAGGCGGGTAAGGGCTTCAATGGCCAGCCGCCGCGATTCGGCGGCGCATCGGTTCAAATGCGCTTCTGCGGCATGGATTTCCCTGGCTTGAACGTAATGATAGGGCTGGGCCGCACCCGCCATTTTGGAATCAATGATAACCACACGGCGACGATCCAGGACTTCTTCAGCGCCACGGTTCCCGGCGATGATTACCACAGCCCCCCACCCGGAATGGACGCTCACGCCAATTGCGGCTGCATTCATGTGTTCACCCTACTCCTTGAGGCCCGGCGCGGATAGCTTTCCCAACACCGCCCTGAACCTGGGCCGCCGTGGTTACCTTGGTCACTAACGCGTTGCGCGGAAGTTGTACTACTCTACAGAAACAAGGTACATGACCTTCCGGAGTAGAAATGACGGACGCAGTAATCAAAGAATCAGCATTACAGGAAGCTAATCACGCTTTTACGAAACAGGTGACAAATCAGGTGGCCCGCATCACCAGCGAGCTACACCGGCTGGAACAGTTGTTGAGCGCAGGGATGGTGGATCGGCGCGTTTTGAGCGAATTCCGCTACGCCGTGGACAGCGCCCGCAAGACTGGCTGGCAGGTGGAAAAATGGCTGGATGGCGACAGCCGTGAGCTTTCCACCATGATCACCGAGGAACGCATTCACTGCATTACGCGCATGAGCAATCAGCTGGCAGCCGAGTTGGAAGTCGAGGCAAAGCAGTTTGCCGGACTGGATGCGCTAAAAGGCGCGATACGCAAACTCGATAGTGCATTGGCGGCGCAGGCCTAACGGATTCCGCGGCGAGCGATTCAGGCTGATAAGATGTTCCACAGCCTATGAAAACGATTGTCCTCACAATCCTTGGTGTAATGCTCGTTGGCGCGCCGTTGGCGCAAAAGAGCGTCGCACAAAAGCGCGCGCAAAATAAACAACAAACAGCGCAGTGGCGGCCCTATGTCTTCCCGGACGATGGATTCGCCGTGACCCTGCCTGCCCAGGTCACGCCCCGGAATGATGGTGGCGATCGGCATATCCATGTCTATACCGTGCGGCTCGAAAATGGAACAATCTTTAATTTGCGCGCGGTACATAAGCTAATGGATTGCGAGACCACGCTGGCCGACCTATGGGACAAGGCGGACAACAACAAAGATCAGAAGGAGCCGGTGATTCGAGGAACACTTAAGCAAGTTGAACTTGCCGGTTTGCGCGGCCTTGAGTATGAAACCGGAACATCCGACGAGCGCAACCTGCACCGCTTCCACTGTGGCGACAAAATCTTTTACATCATCAGCGCAGGATACAAGGGCAAACGCCCCGCCGACGTCAATAGGATCATCAATTCGTTTCAAGTGGTGAATCCGGCGCACCAGTAGGCACTCAGCTCTCAGCTAAGACACTTGCCGCAGATTTCGCAGGTGAGCGCAGATTAAAAACAGGTAGCCGCAAATTTTCGCGAATGAACACGAATCAAAATATGAAATTTGATTCGCGTTTTTAGCGTTGATTCGCGGCTAAACCGGTCTACTTCTTCTTGATCAGCGGCGACGCACTACAGCACCGCCGTTTCATGCAGCAGTTCGCCGCGCCCAAAACGTTCAAACGCTAGAACAGAAACATCATCCACGATGTTCGTTTTTCCCTGCAACATCAGGTCGGCCAAAATCTTGCCAGTGGCCGGAGAGTGCATCACGCCGTGTCCACTAAAACCGTTAGCCAGGAAGAAACCGGGCACAGCAGCCCCCGGCCCAAGGATGCAGTGATGATCGGGCGTCATCTCATAAAGTCCGGCCCATGCGCGCTTGGGATTGATGGGAAGATTCTCAAAGGCCGGGACACGGTCAGCGGCGTGCATCAGGATTTTTTCGATGAACGACGGTTCGAACTCTGTCTTGTACCCCGGCGTTTCTTCAGGATCGTTCCATGCAAGCAAAAAGCCACGGCCTTCAGGACGGAAATGAAAGCCTGTACTCATGTCGATGACCATCGGCGAGGTATGCGGGAAGGCATCGAACGGCTCTGAAGGCACCAGCATGCGCCGCAGCGGTTCTACTGGAAGATCGATGCCAACAAACTTTGCAATCTGCGCCGCCCAGGCGCCAGCGGCATTGACAACTGTGCGCGTAGAAACCGGGCCGCGCGAGGTCTCAACCCGGAATGCGCCGTGCTGATCCCTCGCGATGCCATTGACTTCAGTCTTTTTCCACAACGTCGCCCCGTGTTCCACGGCGGAGGCCATAAAGCCGTTCATTACGCTATAGGGATCGACAAAGCCGTCAGTGGAGCAGAAGCTGCCGCCAAGAACGTCATCGGAGCGAAGCTGCGGCAACATGACGCGAATTTCGTCGGCGGAGAGCAGGCGCGCCGTAGTGAGCCCAAGCTTCGTCTGGCGCGCAAAGTTGTCACGCAGGTAAGCAAGATGCGAGTCCTTGGTCGCAAGGAAAAGATAGCCCTGCGGGCGGTAATCGGCGGGATGACCGACAACTTCTTCAAACTTCGCATAGAAGGGAATCGAGTATAGGGACATCTGTATGTTCACGGGCGTGGAAAACTGCGCGCGAACCCCGCCCATACTTTTGCCGGTGGAACCTTTTCCCTGCGAACTCTCACGTTCGATCACGAGCACGCTTTTGCAGCCCGCGTTTGCGAGATGCCAGGCGATGCTGGAGCCAACAATGCCGGCGCCGATAATAACTACCTCTGCCGTCTGCATGCTACTTGCGCTTTAATGCCTCCCATTGCTGAAGGAGTGCCTGCGCCTGAGCCAGAGTTTTTTCAGTAGCCTGCGAGGCTTGCGTTGTGGGAGCAGTGTCCGCGCTGTCGATGTTGGTGATGAGCTGAGCCAGATTGCCAATTACCTGAGCAAATGCGGGCTGTTGAGGTCCTCCTGCCGGTTCAGCCTCGCCACGCCGCCGCCGTGCGCCAGCAAGTTTCTTTTCATCGTCTGTGCTGATCTTGCCCGCTTGCGCTGCAGCATGAATTGCCTCAACTGCCAGGTTTGCTTGCTGCAACGCTTGGACAAGCTTCATTTCCAGAGAAAATTGCTTTTCCAAATCCTGCGGCGTGGTTTTTACCCGCGGATCCATGGTTAGCTTAAAAGGCTGCGTATAAGCCTTGCCATCGACAGACAGCCGGACTTGATAGGAGCCGGGAAGCGCCTGCGGACCAGCTGGCTCGCGCGGCACATCGCGACCCGCCACGGTAAACATGCTGTACCCGGGCTGGGCGATTGGCGGTGCGGAGTAGCGGACATCCCAAAGGAAGCGGTGCATTCCGGCTTCGGGCGAAAGCAGATTTTCTGGTTTGAACCAAGACGCCGGAAATGCGGGCGGTGTTGGCGGCTCAAAAGGTTTATCTTTGCTCGAATACGTGCGAACAACCTGGCCCTTGGAATCCAGCACTTCAAGTTTTACATCACCCTGCGCTGGCGACTTCAAGTAATAGTAGAAGATTGCTCCGGGCGGCGGATTCTCGCCAGCGGGTTCTTCCGGAGGCAAAGGCGTATCACCGTGCGTGCTGGCGCGTATCCGCATCGCCGTTGAGGGCTGGAAAAGATGGGCGGGTTCGGATTTGATTTCGTCTGTGAGTTGGCGCAGCGGAGAAATGTCATCCAGAATCCAGAACGCGCGGCCATGCGTGGCAGCAACCAAATCATTGTCTTTGATCACCAGATCATGCACCGGAGAAGCGGGCAGGTTATTTTGCAACGGCTGCCATGAGTCGCCGTCATTAATCGAGAAAAAGGCACCTAGTTCCGTGCCGGCAAAGAGCAGCCCTTTCTTGACGCGATCTTCGCGGACAGAGCGCACATAAGCGCCGTCGGGAATACCGTTATTGATTCGGGTCCAGCTTTTTCCAAAATCGCGCGTGCGGTAAATGTATGGGCCGATATCGTTGAGCCTATGGCGATCGACGGCGGCGTAAGCCGTGCCTGCAGCAAAATGCGAGGCTTCAATAATGCTGATCTTGCTCCAGTCAGAGAGGCCTGAAGGAGTGACGTTGTTCCACGTCTTGCCGCCATCGCGTGTGAGCTGAACCAATCCGGTGTCAGTGCCAGCCCAGACTTGTCCTGCGCTCAGGGGCGATGGCGCGATGGTATAAACCACCCCGCGACCCCGGGCCTTAGCGTTCTCAACTGTCATTGGTCCTTCCTGCGATGCTTTTGGATCGGCGCCAGTAAGGTCCGGGCTGATCTTCTGCCAGCTGTTGCCGCGATCAGTGCTGCGGAGAACGTATTGCGATCCGAAGTAAAGCGTGTGAGGATCTTGCGGAGAAAATACTATTGGCGATGTCCATGTATAACGATGCTCGGGATGCGCTTCACCGAAATTGCGGATAGCGTCGGGCGCAATTATCTGGGCCTGACCGGTGCGGCGATCGTAGCGGAAGAGTTCGCCATAAGTCCCGCCACCATAGATGATGTTGGAATCGGATGGATCAGGAGCGATGTATCCGCTTTCGCCTGCTCCCGCTGGGTGCCAGTCGCGGAAGGTAATTGCGCCGTCATTACTGCGGCTAAGAATAAAGACACTGCCGCTATCCTGCTGCGCGCCGTACACGTGATAAGGAAAATCGTTATCCACGGCTACGTGGTAGAACTGTGCTGTGGGCTGGTTGTACCAACTGCTCCATGTGTGTCCTGCGTCCACGCTTACGCCCACCCCTTGATCGCTGCCAAAGATCATTCGCTGGGGATTGCTCGGATCGATCCAGAGAGCGTGATAGTCGTCGCCTCCCGGCGCGCCCTTGATCGCGACGAAAGTTTTTCCTGCATCGGTAGAGCGATAGATTGAAACGTTAGGTACGTAAACCGTGTCCGGATTTTTAGGATCCACATAAACTTCGCCAAAATACCAAAGCCGGCCAAGACGTGGATCGGCGCTGGTGCGTACCCAGCTCTGGCCGCCATCATCTGATTTAAATAGTCCGCCCTCTTTCGTATCGATCAGGGCATAGACACGCTGGCCATTGGTGCCGCGCGCGACGGCCAGGCCAACACGGCCCCAATCACCCGCAGGCAATCCACCGCCGGTCACTGGATTCCATGTCGCTCCGCCATCGGTCGATTTGAAAATCGCGCCGTTGGTTGTGACGGGAGGATAAGCGCTCCAGGGCGGACGCTGGTCATGCACCAGGGCTGCCCACACAGTCTTTGGATTGTCAGGATCAAGCCTGATATCGATCGCGCCGGTGTTTTCATCCCTAAAGAGGATTTTCTGCCATGTAGCTCCGCCGTCTGTAGAACGGAAAACGCCGCGCTCCGCTCCCGGGCCATAGGCGCTGCCCATGGCAGCAACGAAAACAACATTTGGATTTTTGGGATCGATGGCAATGCGGCTGATGTGGCGGGAAGCCTTGAGCCCGATGTTCTTCCAGGTATGGCCGGCGTCAGTGGACTTATAAACGCCGTTGCCATAAGTAAGATTGGAGCGGAAGTCGGCCTCGCCGGTACCGACATAAATCACGTCAGGGTTTGAAGGCGCAGCCGCAATCGCCCCGATTGAAGAGATAGGCTGGCCGTCAAAGATTGGTTCCCATGTAACGCCACCGTTCGTGCTCTTCCACACACCTCCGCCCACCGCGCCGAAGTAATATACGTTCGGCTGCCCTTCAACGCCGCTTACGGCGATACTGCGTCCGCCACGGTGCGGGCCGATCATCCGCCAGCGCAAGCCGTTATAAAGATTGGAATCGAGCTGCTGGGAAAATGCGAAGCCGGATAAAAGGGCGAGAAGCGTGCAAAGTGGGATGAAGCGCACGAGAGAAAAGTTTTTCGACATAGGCAAGAGCATTGTACTAAGACACTCTTCCGCGTGCCGGGGCAATCTGGTAAATTCATTGGTACTCCATCCTGCAATTTCAAAAGGGTTCGTATGAAAATCAGGGAAAAAAGTGTGCCCGGCTATGAGCGTGTCCTGTTTGGCTCAGACGATGCCGCAGGCTACCGGGGAATTATTGCGATTCATTCCACAGCACTGGGGCCGGCTGTGGGCGGTACACGTTATTGGAGCTACAAGACGGAAGACGATGCGTTGACTGACGTGCTACGTCTGGCCCGTGGCATGACTTACAAGAATGCGCTGGCCGGTCTGCCGTTTGGCGGCGGAAAATCCATCATCCTGCGCGATGGCAACGCTCCGGATCGCGAGCAGCTTTTCCGAGCGCATGGCCGAATGGTGAATACCCTGGCGGGCAAATACATCACCGCGGAAGATGTGGGTACGAGTCCGGCTGACATGGAGTACATCTTGAAAGAGACTCCTTACGTTGGCGGATTGCAGGACCACGCGGGCGATCCTTCACCGCATACGGCCCGGGGCGTTTTTCGGGCGATGCAGGCTGCGGCAAGACACAAATGGGGAAGCGACGATTTGGCGGGAAAGACCGTCGCTATTCAAGGATGCGGGCACGTGGGATATTTTCTGGCCGGAGAATTGGCGCGCGTCGGGGCAAAACTGATCGTGGCGGATGTGGACGCGGCAAAGGTCAAGCGCGTGGTTGACGATCACCACGCAACGGCTGTTGCGCCGGATGAAATTTATTCCGCAGAAGCCGATATTTTTGCGCCATGTGCTTTGGGCGGCGTGCTGAATGACCAGACCATCCCGCAGCTGAAAGCAAAATTAGTGGCAGGCGCGGCCAATAACCAACTGCTGGAGCCACGTCATGGCGATCTTCTACAACAAGGTGGCGTGCTCTACGCGCCGGACTACGCTGCGAATGCCGGCGGCGTGATCAACGGCTGCTGCCGGGAGATGTTGGGATGGGATGTTCCGAAGACGCTGGCCAAGACCGACGCGATCTATGACACGCTGCTCACGATCTTTGCGATGGCAGATCGAGAGAAGATTCCAACGTATCAGGCGGCGGACCGGCTTGCGGAAGAGCGATGGAGACCGATTCACGCCGAATGACTTATCGCTTGCCTTGTCGCTGCAAGAGGGATAACATGCCCCCGCTAAATTCAAGCGTTTTGAACGGAGGCTTTACTGTGAAACTGAACAAGCTATTTGCCCTTGCTTCTCTGCTGGTGCTTGCATGCTTATGCTGTGCCGCCCAGTCGCCGCAGAGTCCGAGCAGCCAGCCGGACACGACGGGCTCGCCCGACCTGATCGTAAATACTGAACTGCTCTCGCACCAGTGGGTGGTGCGCGATGAACAACTTGATGCCACCGCATGCAGTGTGGAAGAAGGCGGCATCACGCCGGGCCTGCGCAGGATTATCCGCTTCACGGTCGAAACGCCCAATATCGGCGATGCAGACATCGTTGTGGGAGATCCCAACGTCCATGTGGCGAACAATGATGGACTGTTTGAATTCGCCACCTGCCACCACCACTACCACTTCCGCCATTATGCGCTCTATCAATTGATTGATCCGGCTACGGGCTTTGTGTGGAAGGCGGCGAAGAAGGGCTTCTGCATGCTCGATACTGACCCGGTTCCGGCAGCCGATGGCACCGAGCCGCCGCGGAGTTCGCAGTTCAGGAATTGCGGAGCAATCGGCATTCCCGGCAACCAGGGCATCAGCCACGGGTGGGCGGATACCTATCGTTTCTTTTTGAGCGGGCAGTTCTTTGTGTTGGATGGCGGTGATGGCCAGCCGGAAGTGCCGCCCGGAAATTACATTATCCGGATCACGGTGAACCCGCCCTTCACGCCGGTGGCCGGGGAGCCGTGCCGGTTCCTGGAGAAGATTGACGCCAATGGACAACAGATCTGCCACCAGTTGCCGGAATCGAACTATTCCAACAACGTTGGCGAGGTCCTGATTACGATCCCGGCGCACCCAGGCAAGTCAGGGGTTGGGCCGGCGGCAGGCACTGCTGCAAAAGAGGACTTTGACGAGCACGACAACAAGATTCCCAACTAAACTCGCTGCACGATTGTGCACATGATCCGGCCTGAGGGCCGGATCTTTTTGCTTCAAGGATTTTTGGCTTTTTTCTTGATGTAAAGCAGCTTGTCGACCTCCGCCACCACGGCGCCTTCCGCGTCTTTCACCAGTACCTGAAATTGGGGTTCGACTTTGGGTTGAGTTTCCGCGGCGGCGCGGATTTCAGCAATCTTTTCCTCGGTTAGTTCGAAAGTCGCTTTCATCAGGCCTTTGCCGGGCTTCTTGAAGCGGATAGTCGCGGCCTTGTCCCACACGATGTAGTCAGGCCCCAGAATATTGATCAGCATAAGCATGTAAAAAGGGTCGCACATGGAATAGAGCGATCCGCCAAAATGCGTGCCGACATAGTTGCGGTTGTAAAAGCGCAGAGGCATCTCGACTTCTACATGACGGAAATCGTCAGCGACATGCGTCACCCGCACGGCGGCGCCCAGATAAGGAGGGTAAAAATTTATTCTGCGTCGCAGCTGTCTGCTTTTTGTCGCAAGTGCGCGGTTATCAGCCGTGTCTTTGCTCGTCATCGATCTCCTTGCCAGTTGCGTTGTCATGGCGCCTTTTGAGACTGAAGCTGCGGGTCAGGCGGCGTGGAATGGTTCAAATGGACGATGCGCCAAGCACCATTGCTCTTATGGCAAAGAGCTGTTCCTCGAGCAACCATCACGTGCTGTCCCACCATAATTTTGAGATCATACTCCACCCACGCAGCATCACCGATGAGATGGTGTGCGCGCGGGATGGTGGAAAGCTGTGCCGGCGGAGTCTGCTGGAAATAGGCCTTGCGGTAATAGTTCAGGTTTGCCGCGCGCCCGTAAAAATCTCCGGCAGGCGTGAATGTTACAACTTCAGGATCAAGACATTCGCCAAAGGCATGCTCATCGGCCCGGTTGAAAGCGTCTTCACAATGGGAGAGTTGCTGGTGCAATTCCAGCAGAGCGGCCTCTGACGTGGCGGCGTCCGGCGTGAGCCGGGCTGTGTGTTCCTTAAGATTCACAGTAGCGCCAAGGCGAGAAAGCAGGTCCACACCAAGAATTCCATCGATGCGCTTGCCGCAGGTGTTGCCAATGGGTGAAAGGTCCACCGCAGGTAGACGCAGGTCTTTGAGATGGTGCTGGCCAATGATGAGTTCTGCAATGGTAACGGCGCTGGCCCGGGTTTCAATGGTGCCTCGCCATGAAGTGACGGCAATTTTGTTGGGATCACCGGAAGAGAAGGACTTACTGTTCAGGATCGAAGTGGCGGCAGTGTCTACCAGAAAACGCATCTTTGCCTTGGCGCCCGGCACGGCAACTTCTACCACCGGCAAGCCGTCGCACGAATCCAGGTGGACGTCTTCCGCATGGGCTGTTAGCGAAACAAAGAGAATCAGGAGGAAAGCACTGCGCGAAAGAAGATGCAACATGGGGGAGCCCTCCAGCAACGCCAACAGTATGCCATAAAAACGAACGTTCGTGCTATTATATTTCTGGATATATCGTATCCGCATATGCCGGCCGCCCAAACCACAATTACCGAACCTCGGCCCCGCAAAGGGGTGCGCACCCGCGAAAGCATTCTCCGCGTAGCCGTGGACCTGGCGTCGGTGGAGGGGCTGGAGGGGCTGACTATAGGCCGGCTGGCTGAAGAATTGAAAATGAGCAAGAGCGGACTTTTTGCCCATTTCGGATCAAAGGAAGAATTGCAACTGGCGACTATTGAGATGGCGCGAGAGATTTTTGTGGAGCACAATGTCCGGCCGGCTTTGTCTGAGCCGGAAGGGGTGCAGCGGCTTTTACGGCTGTGCCAGGGCTGGCTTAAGCATGTGGAAGGGCACGTGTTCAAGGGCGGCTGTTTTTTTACAGCGGCTTCATTCGAGTTCGACAGCCGCACGGGGCCGGTACGCGACGCCATTGCCGCAGCCATGAAGGCATGGCTGGGCACTCTGGCACGTGCGGTGGACGCGGCAAAAAAATCGAAGCATATCAAGGCATCAGTGGATGCGGAACAGTTCGCCTTTGAGATCTACTCGCTTGCCATGGGAGCAAACTGGGCGCTACAGCTTTTGGACGACAAAACCGCGATGAAAAAAGCGCGGGAGAACATTCTTCAACGGATTCGCGCCGTAGCCACACGATCATGCCCGCCGATCAAGTTGTAAAGAAACGGGTGCGCCGCAGCGCACCCTGGTACGGAATTCCATAGTCCTACTACTTCTTTGTAGCGCTTTTCTTTTTGGCCGCTGGCGTGGCTTGCGTCTTGGAAGGATCGTCAGCGGGATTGACATAGACGAGCTTGAATGGCCCGGTGGAACTGATCTGGACTACGGTTTCACCTTTGGCCATGGCGTAATGGTTGTGGTGCGCCGGGACACTGGCCAATGATTCCGCAGGCAAAGTCGTCATTGAGGTTTCGTCAAACTTATCACCCATACCTACGTGGAACTCGCCGGACATCACCGTGACGTTTTCTGCTGTGGGATGCCAGTGCGGCATAATGCGGTACCCGTCCGGCACCTTCAGACGGACGGTAAAGGGGCCGGGCTTTCCTGGATCACCAGACAGGACCGCCAACTGAGCGCCGGTGGGAAAAACGGCGGGCGCAGGTTCCCATTGGATTTTGTCAGGTGTTACCACCACCGGGGCAGGGCCGGCCGCTTTGGCTTTTGTAGCAGTTTTCTTGGGCGCGGCTGTCTGCGCCAGTGAAATCACGGGGAGCAGAAGCAGGATCGCCAACAATTTACGCATGTAACCTCCAGATGCAAATGTACGCTGATCTTTCTGGCATCAAATTTTACTCCGTCCGGGCCGTGGCTATCATAAAAATGAACTGCAAGAGCCGGATCGAGCATCTCTTACTCCATGGAGGAACCATGACTGCTGATTTATTTTTAGTGAATGCGTTCGCACTAGCCATTGGGCTGGCGGCAGGCGGCAAGAGGATTCGATCAGAACGTACGACGAGCAGCAATTGGCCATTCAGTGATGCTGTGTGGCACGGCAATACGCTTTATCTCTGCGGGCACATTGGACTGGATCCTAAGACTGGGCAGCCACCAGCCACGGCTGAAGAAGAAGCGCGGCTGGTGATGGACGGCGTGAAGCGTACGCTGGAATCCGCCGGATTGACCATGGACAATCTTTTGTCGGTCCAGATTTTTTGCTCGGATGTGTCGCTTTTTGATGCGTTCAACGCCGTCTACAGAACGTATTTCAAAAATGAATTTCCAGCGCGGGCATTTTTAGGCTCTGGCAAGCTGCTGTTCAATGCCCGCTTTGAAGTGCAGGGAATCGCCGGAAAACCATAGTGGGGGCTCGCTTACTCAGCGGTAGTGGGATCGATCGTCGCCTTTATTTCTGAAACTTTATTGGCTGGAAAACCACCCTGGCTCGCGTGCTCGTGCACCATTTTTTCATTCGGCGCGATATAGATGCAGTAAATCTTGTCCTGGGTCACAAAGCTTTCCACCCACTGAATTTGCGGTCCCATGTTGTTCAGTACGCCGCAAGATTTCTGTGAGATGTCGCGCAGTTCCTCCTGTTTCAGGTTACCCACGCCGGGAATCTCGCGTTCGATAACGTATTTAGGCATTAATCTTCTCCTGTTTTTTCAGTATAGAGATTGTCTACGTGCAGAAGCTTTTCGGCAAGTTGCGAAGGGGTAAATCTCACCACGGAGACACGGAAACATGGAGAAACAAAAGCCTTTGAAACACGGAGGAACAGAGGAGGCGGAGGGGTTGGGAAGATTAGGTCATCGGTTCGTAAGGCAATCGGAAATGAAATCTTCACCACGGATGGTTACCGATCATATTTACCAGGAAAAGCAAATCTCACCACGGAGGCGCGGAGAAAAGCTGGAGATACTAAACCGAAAGCCTTTGAGCGTGGAGAATCAAAATCGACGAATTGCCAAAATTGAAAAAGTCAAACCTCGGTCTCCTCCGTTCCTCTGTGTTTCAAAGGTTTGGGGTTTTTGTCTGGTGAATGTTCCAGGGTCAGGCTTTTGCGAGAAAGGCATCCTGGCCATACTCCATCAACTCGCCGATTCGTTCCAGCGTTATGTCCGCCGCAGGATAAGCGGCAACAATTTTAGGATCGAGCGCGTAATGGCCTTGTTTGGGAAACACAGTTGTGACTTTGCTACCCCAGATTTTTTTTACTTCGGTCAGAATGCGAATTTTGTCATCGATCAGGACGTAATGATCGGCAGGGAAGCGGCGTTCCACGTCGTCCAGTTCTTTTTCCTTGTGAATATAGATCAGCACATTGCCATTGACCGATTCATAAATTCCGGAGCGCTCAACCTTGCGCGGCTGGAAGACAACATCGCCGTCAGAAAGAATTGCCGCAGTGCCCCATTGCTTTACGTGCTCAATGGCGTCGAGCGAGTCAGGATAAAGTCGCGTGGCGAATGGATAGTTAATGAGAAAGTGTGAAACCGTGAGCAGGCTGGGATCGCGCGGATACTCCAGTCGATAGCGCTGGAGCGCGCCAAGATAATCGGCGTATCCAAGCTCGGTGCGGATTTGCTCAAAGAAATCCCAGTAGCGCTGCTGGCGTTCGGCGCCAACCTGCTGCTCCAGATGACGCTTGAGATCCGCGGTGACACGATCATTATCGAGCAGCGTGTTATCAACATCGAACAGGAAAACGATTTTGGACATGGCGAATCCGCGAGAATCTATATTAAACGCCGAAGCTAAATAAAAAATAATGGGCTGCCGCAGCAGCCCATTCTGGTGGCTTGAGAAATTTAAACGTTACGCTGACGCTGTGCGAGCCTGGGCCGGGGGCTGGAATGCGGCCTTTACTTCCGGTTTGAGCAGGTACCAGATAATGAAAGCATCGACGGCGACCCGAACATTCCCCAGATCAGAGCAAACATGTTGAAATGGGTGAGGGTTCCCAGTATCCCAAGGAGCTGAAAGACGGCGCTGATTGCATAAAGAACGATGCTGACGATGCGCGCCCATCCCTTAAGCTTCCATAAGCCGAATCCCACAAGAGCGAAGACGCCCCCAATGATGATGATGAACACTCCGGCCGCAGCGCCCAAGCCGGCAAAAATGCCAGCAGCCCCTGCGCTGCCCTGGCCCTGACTGAGCATGGTGGCTATAAAACCGCCACCCAAAATCATGCCAATTCCGCCCAGGAGACAAAAGGCCGCCCCGATAAAGTCGAGAATCGCAAGAATCGTAACGCCGACAGGTCTACCCATACGCATTCCTCCTCTGGAAGTTGTTCTGCTGCCGCGTATTCTACTCACACTTTGCCTCAATCCAGCATAGAAATTTCGTCCCGGAACCAAGGAACGCAGATTGGGTCTTACAGCAGTCTACTGCGGATCATGCGTGGAACTCCGTTTTAGTTGATTTGTGCCGGGAAAAGTCGCTTACGAAACATGGTTTTTGCTGGTGGGCAGCTACCCGAATCAATTTGTCGCGAACCGAAACAAATCTGCGTCGGTTTGACGAAGACGCTTGAGCAGGTCTTCCCACAGGGCATCCAGGATCGGTATCTTTGCCAGCTCCTGCTTGGCGGTGAGCGCGTGCTCTGGAGCAATGGCGTGCGGTGTGTAGCCGGTGACCTGCGCCGCTGATGCAACCGAGATGTTTCGCTGGCATACTCCCTCCAGCAGCATCATGCGAAACAGCGCGGATTGAATGCTTGGGCCGCTGGTGATAGCGCCGTGATTGGGCAGCAGCACCACGGGCTTTTTGCCCAGCGCTTGAGCAAATGGACGCACGCGATCTTCTGATTGCGCCAGGCCAGTGAAATCTTCGTCCACAATTGCGATGTCGTCCGCCAGGAGGCAACTTTCCTGATCAAATGTCTGCGGCAGTTTGCGGAAGGTGGTCCACGTTACCGTGTTGGGCGGATGTGTATGCGCCACCGCAGCGATATGCGGGTTGTAGCGATGAATTACCCCATGAAGTTGGATCGTCTCATTCACGTAGGGCTTGACTGAGGGATCGTGCTCCAGAACGTTGCCATTGAAATCCATAGTGAGGACGTCAGCCGGCGTCATGGTTGCGAAGGATGGCCCAAAGCGGTTCACGAGCATGCGATTTTCATCCACGGTTATGCTCAGATGTCCGGCGTTACCCACACTCAGGCCAAAGCGGAACAGCAGCCGCGCCGCGCAGCAGAGATCGAACTTCAATCCAGCCAAACTCATCAACTTCCCTCCATCACATGTCTGCTTGGACGACCAAACCTTTCGTGTGACTGTTGGCAATCGATTATTTGTCTTCGTCCAGATACTTGACCAGATGCATGTAGTCTTCACAGGCCGGCAGGAAAAAATCCAGGTTCATGACCGGCTCAGTGCCCAGTGGCTCAATATGCACCACGCCGGCAGGAATAACAGAAAAGATCCCGCTCCAACTTGATGGCCAACATCGCCTACATGATAAATGGCGCGCCCGCTCACGATGTACACCATCTGTTCAAACGTGTGGCTGTGCGGATTCAGCTTCATTCCGGGATGGGCTATTGCGGTTCTGCCTTTGAAAACCAGACGCTGCGCCAACGCCTTGATGGCGCCCGCCAGCCCTTCGAATTCATCCTTGTCGAAGCGAAGCTACTACGCACATCCCCGATGGCCGTCACTTGGTCCCGATCAGATTAACGAATATGCCTCTATGGTTGTACTTCAAGTCGGTGAGTTCGTCGGAGAAGTCGGTGAAATTGTAGCCGACGCCGGCCTTCAGGTTCTTGGTGATGTGATGGTAGATTGCGGTCAAGACGCCGCGCCGGCGTTGATTTAGATCCGGAAGGCCAAGCTGTCGCACCTCGGCCAGGCCGTCCCATTGTTTGAGGAATCGATAGTCCACGCGCAGGACGGAGAGCTGCGCGGTATTGTCAAAGAAAGTCGGCTGCACGCGGTTCAGGCTTGCCTCACCCAGCCGGTACGCGTACTTGCCACCCACTGACCAGTTGGCTGTGAGGTCGTAAGTAAGATCGAGCGCAGCGATGTGGCTCTTCTGAAGAAACTCGGTCGCGGTGTTCTGAAACCCCAGTTGATCCGTGGTTGGGACGTTATAGAAATATGTGTATTTGACCAGCGCGTTCAGCCGGTCATTCTTTACCGGCCGGTATGCGTAGCCGACCACGCCCTCGGTGTAGCCGCCGGTATAAAAATCGCCGAGTGAGCTATTACTGATCGAGTGATCCAGTTTGCCAAGCAGTCGCCAGCTGGGCGTCAGCTGGTATTTGAAGTTGTTACGCAAAAGCAACACTGTCTGTACAGCATGAGACAGGTCTGCCAGTTGCGCATCGTCGTGGCGAACCTCGACCGCGCTTGAGAACTGTATCTTGTCCAGGCCATAACCCATGTGGATTCCGGCGGCCTTGCGTTTGGTTTCGGCGCCGGTCTGGGAATCGAACAAGTTGCCAAACTCCCCGCTGCCGCCGAAAGTCCAGCGCTCTTTGGTCACGAGGTTGATTCCGGTGGCGTGCGTGAGGCCGCTCTGTGACGATGCAGTCTGGTAACGCTCCTCGGCGTAGACGCTGGAGCTGTCGCCGAGCCGCGTCTTCACGCCTGATACCAGGCTGCCCCAGCTGCCGCTATGGACGAGCTGATCGTTGTCCGTCCGCTCGTTTTCCAGCGAATAGTTCAGGTAAAGACTGGTCCGCTCAGAATAGAGGAAGCTGGTGCCGATCTTACCGCCGGGACCAAGGTCTCCGTCAGACGCCTCGCCATCGATCCGGAAGCGTTTCGTCAATCGATAGGAACCGCCAACACCGATACGACTGTTGTCTGGACGGCCGCCGGTTGCCGCGACCGTGTCCTGGCCGAAGACGTAAGCGCTCCAGGTGTCACTCGGGCTGTATTTTATCTGCGCGACCGTGTCCGTGCGCTCACCCTGTTCCTGAGTTAATGGCACAACCGGCGAATTGTCCTTGCGCATATCGTCGCGTACGCCGGCGCTGAAGCTCCATCTGTTGGTCACTCTATAGGTCAGATCCAATTCCATTGCGCGCGTGTCGAGCCCCTGGTCCTGGGTCCTCTGATCGGCCTTGGCCATCAAGGTCAGGCGGCTGGTCACTGGCACTTTGAACATGCCACCATATTGCTCCGTGTCTTTGATCGTCAACTGTCCCGGCGCAGAGTAACCGGCATCGAGTCTCTGCGTGTAGAACTGGAAACGACCCTCGTGACCTTTAATGAAGTCACTGAGCCCGAAGCTTACGTCGGCGCGATAGGCCCCAGCTTTTGAGTTGGTGAAGGATGTGTCGTCAGGGCCCTGGAAGCCGAATCCGCCATCATTGGATTGCAACGAAGGCGAGAGAAGACCGGTGGTGCGGCCTGCCTGCAGCTTGACCCAGGAATTGGCACTCTTCCGCAAAGTCAGGTCTGCAGCGCCAAGGTTGCTGGCGCCGTCTCCCTCGTTGGAGTCGGCTGTGAAGCCGAGCTTCATGTAATTGTTTAACCAGTAGCTGCCCTGACCGCCGACGGCGACCTGGTCCAGCTTGTCCAATCCTGGCGTGTACTCATAACGCACCACGAGAAAGGACTGGTCACCGCTCAAGCCGCTGGTACGCACCAGCAGGCTGTCGTTAGCGCTCGCCGCGAGCGGCTCAGAAAGTAGTAGCCGGCCCTGGATGTAATCAATGTCGTAGTCCACGTTGGGCCGCAGGTTCACTACTCCTGTGACGATGTTCGATGCCTTGTCGCGGACTTCAATACGCACGCTCTCTGAGCCTGTGAGGATATCCTGGTGGTGCAGGAAGTAGAGCGATCCGCCGGTTCCGAGGAATTGCTCATAGCTTGCCAACGTTCCCGGCTGGGCCGCGAAACCGTCCGCCATGATCCGTCGCTCGCCGAAGCTTGTGAGTCCGGACCCGAAGTGCGCGTCGGCTCCGTACAGGCCGCGATCCACGTGAGCCAGGTCGTTGCCCACGTAAGCAACCTTGAAGTTGCCCCACATCCCATAATCCTGGCCGTGACTCGCTTTGACGAAAAACTTGCCCAGAGTCGGCGCAGTTTCTTCCACCACACTGTCATCGCCGAATGATGGGTAATAATATTCGGGATTGATGCGCCGGAATAATGAATCGGGTTGCTTATCCAGGAAGTTGCTGAACAGATCTTTTACCGGGCCTTCACGGGTATCCGCGCTGGCTGTCAAATGCCAGCCCTGACTCACCTTGCCGTTCAGGTAGAACGCCAATCGGCCATCGAGCGACGAATCGACGGGCTGCGCAGCATTATCACCCTGCTGAAGTTTTTCCGCCGCGCTCACACTGTTTTTCGATATGGTCATATCGGCAATACCGACAAAGAACAGGTCCCTGCGCTTGAACTCCAGATCACGGAGATATAAAGAGCCGTTGCCGTCTCCATCGAGGACCGCGACTTCGACTGTTTGTGTGCCGTTGGGAAGAACCTCCTCCGCAACGAAGTTGCCCTTCGCGTCAACCGGAACCTCGCGGCCGGCTACCCACACTTTGTGGCCCGCCGGTATGCCGCTGCCCTGCACCTTCACCGAACCGCTGCCGAGCGGAATTTGCTGGCGCGCCAGATCGTTCTCGCCATAGGCGGCCAGCAGAGACTGCGTTGTTGGCTTTTCGGACATCGCGAATTTTCCAGCCGATGCCTGGTGATAAAGCCACAGAGGCCGCGAATCCGTTTCATCGAAATTGCCCTTCGCGTCGTATGCGCGAAGCAGGTACTTGAGTTCACGTGCGGGGCCCTGGAGAATTCCTCCCGTCGGATGCCATTCCGCGAGACCCGCGTCATCGATCGGGATGATTGCGAGCGGCTCAGCTTGCAATGACTGCTGCTCGAATATCCGGATTTCAGCGCGCTTGAGGAAGGCCGCATAGTTGCTGTACATACGGAAATGCACGACCGGTGGATCAAGCTCGCTGACTGGTTCCTTCACCGCCAAGGAGACTGGATCCGCCGCAACTGCGAGCCGCCGCCGCGATTCGAGATTGTCCATGTGGAATTGGATATTGGCGTTGTCGAGCGCGACATCAGTGCAGCGCTGGACGTCAGAAGAGCTGCGTTCCAGGTCATCGATCGGCTTGCCGTCGACGGTGATGTGCATCACGTTCAGCTCGTACGGGCTTTGCGGGCTAAGCTCCTTGGTTAGATGGGTAACGTCCACGCCCTCGTAGTTGTCCGAAGGTAATTTTTCGTCGTATACGGCTTGCACGCGCACAAACGATTCTTCACCTTGAATGAAGCCAAGATTCACGACATCATCAGACTGGACGTAGCCACGCCCCTCGTGTTCGGACCGGGCGCCTGCCAATTGCGGATCCTGCATGAGCAAGTCCATGGCGTGGCGGGCCCGCGCCGCGGAAAGACCAATGTCGTCGTCATATACGGACGCGGTACGGCGGTCGAGTCGCTCGTTCTTGGTGTAACCGATAAACCGCAGGCGCGCGTTGGTGCGATCCGCGATTTCTGTAAGTGCGCGATGCAGATTCGCCGCGTAGTCCGGCGGAACGATGAACTGACCATTCTCGAGCTTGAGGTCCGGGATGCTGCCCCAGGCGGGATCGTACACCCGGGTTACCGTTTCCTCTAGATCGTCCGGGCAAAGTTGCGGCCCGTCCGGTAACTCCTGAAGCGGATCGTCGTACCAGAATTCCACCTCGATGCGACGATTCATTGTCCGTCCCTGCACGGTTGCGTTGGAAGCAAGCGGGTGGGAGGCTCCGCGACCGTCGCTCTCGATTGCCGAAGCTGGCAATCCCAAAAG
>Ga0105245_10000650_pt1 | contig 31583 bp, 31 predicted proteins | sample KBSM54metaG_FD_81523 | JGI IMG/M metagenome (GOLD analysis project Ga0105245, IMG submission 81523) | Miscanthus rhizosphere microbial communities from Kellogg Biological Station, Michigan, USA - KBS M5-4 metaG | ecosystem: Host-associated > Plants > Roots > Rhizosphere > Soil | place...
CGGCATTGCATCGACGCCACACGGTCCAATATTGTTCCTGATCTGGTGGCTACCCCACATTGTCAACGGACGGCCTCTTGCGTTCTACGAGCAGGTACTGAATCTGCTGAATCCACAGACGTCCGAAATCCTCGGCCGCGTCGCGGATCAGACTCACCTTCATGTGGTCGTCATTGATGTGACCGGCAAAACCCGCAACCTCTTCGGATATAAGAACACGTTCGGCTTCGGCGAGTCCGCGCAGGTGAAACCCCACAGTCGGCCCGGGAACGAAAATACACTATGCGTAAGTACCTGAAAGATTTGGTGAGCGCGGAAGGAATCGAACCTTCAACCTACTGATTAAGAGTCAGTTGCTCTGCCAGTTGAGCTACGCGCCCTTCGTGAATGGCGGCTGCGGCGGGGGAATCTGCAGCCGTCTTTATTGTAAGCAATTCGATCCGCTTTACACAAGGATGGTGGCGACATCCACAGTCGAGCGGTGGCCTTCCACCACCACGATGCCGCTCTCGGTGACGTGATACAGCTTCCTGTCCTGTTCCAGGTCGAAGCCGATGGTGGCGCCGTCGGGCACGCGCACATTCTTGTCGAGGATCGCGCGGCGCACCCGAGCCCGGCGTCCGATATCGACGTTGTCGAATAACACCGAATCTTCCACCACTGCGCCCGTGTGCACGCGCACGTTGCGGCCCATGACGGAGCCGCGCACCATGCCGCCGGAAAGAATCGAGCCGCCCGCGATGATCGAATCGATGGCCTGGCCGCGGCGGCCTTCTTCGTCGAAGATGAATTTCGCGGGCGGATCGGCGTAGGTGGCGGTGCGCAGCGGCCAATCCCGGTTGTACAGGTTCAGATCAGGAAGGATGGCGCGCAAATCCATGCTGGCCGCATAAAAGGCTTCAATGGTTCCCACATCGCGCCAGTACGGTTCCTGAGTGGGAGGATCGCCGGGAATCCGGTTGGTCTGAAAATCATACGCATACATGGGCGCGCGGCCCACCAGCGACGGCAGGATGTCGCGTCCGAAATCATGTGAGCTGTTTTCGTTTTCCGCGTCGGCATACAGCTCGCGCAGCAGCAGGTTGGTGGAGAAAATATAGTTGCCCATGGAGGCCAGGACGCGATCCGAATCGCCCGGCATGGTGGGCGCATCGGGACGCTTCTCATGGAATCCGACAATACTACCGTCCGGAGCAGCTTCGATCACTCCGAACTCGTGCGCCTGCGTCTTGTCTACGGGAATCGCCGCGATGGTCGCCTGCGAGCGCTTGTGCATGTGGTATTCCAGCATCTCGCGGATATTCATGCGGTAGATGTGGTCGGCACCGAAGATGACCACGTAGTGCGGATCGGCCTGCTCGATCAGATTGATATTTTGATGCAGCGCGTCGGCGGTGCCGCGATACCAGTCTTCGCCGGGGGAGCGCATCTGGGCGGGTACCGGAATAATGAAGTGCTGCTGCAGGAGGCCGCCCACTTCCCAGCCTTCGCTCAAGTGCTGCAGCAGGCTCTGGCTCTTGAACTGAATCAGCACGTAGATGGAATAGATGCCGGAGTTCACCAGGTTGCTGAGGACGAAATCGACGATGCGATACCGTCCGCCGAAGGGCACGGCCGGCTTGGCGCGTTCCTTCGTCAAGGGATAGAGTCTGGTACCTTTTCCTCCGGCCAGTACGAACGCGAGAACCCTAGCCTGCATGGGGCTTATTGTGGCAGGACTAATACGCAGGTTGCAAACGTAAGATAGTGATAGACAAGTGGATCGAAACGAAATACTGGAGCACCTGCGTGCAAGGATCGTGCGGTTCGCGGCATCCAGGTTAGTGGGGGGAGCGGCGGACGGATCCGCGGGGGATACGCCGGAGGATATCGCCCAGGAGGTTTTGCTGGTGCTGCACGAGAAATATCCCGCCCTGGACCAGGCCGAGGACCTGGTGCCTCTGGCCATCGAAATCGCCCGGTTTAAGGTAATGGCGGCTCGCCGGAAGACCGTCCGGAGGGGGGAACATTCTCAGGTATCGGTGGACGATCTGCCCCTGGCCGGCGGCGGTCCGGATCCGCTGGAGCAGGCGGCTCGCCGCGAGCGCCTGGAGCGACTGGAGGCTGCGCTGAAGGAGTTGGGGGATCGGTGCAGAGACATTTTCGCGCTTAAAATACAGGGGTTTAGCTTCATAGATATACAGAAACAGTTGAAGGTGACTTCACTCAATACTTTATATAGTTGGGACTTCCGCTGCCGCAAGCAGTTGCTGGAGAAGCTGGGCGGCAGCTGGGGTGAGAAACAATGAACCCTGAAGATGTTCGGAAGCTGATCGGCGGGTACGCCACAGGCTCGCTCAGCGAGGCCGAACGGAGGCTTTTGCTCGACGCTGCGCTGGAGGACCAGGAGCTGTTCGATGAGCTTGCGGGAGAGCATATTTTAAAGGAAATCCTGGAGGAGCCGGGAGCCAGGCAGCGTTTGTTAAGTGCTCTCGAAACGGAGCAGAAGCCGGTCCAAGCTCCCTGGTGGTCGAGGTCGTGGCCGTGGATGGGGGCAGCGGTGACCGTGGCGGTCGCGATCATTATTGTGGTGGCGCAACGAACTCCGCCGCCGCCTGCGCAAGAGATCGCTCAGGTGCTGAAGCCGTCGGAACCGGTGGCAACTCCAGCTCCACTGCCTTTACCTGCACCTCGGTCGGCGACTCCGAAGGCTCTTCGAAAAGACGCGCCGCCGCCGGCGTTTGCAGACGCGCCGAAACCGTCGGTTGATGCTATCGAAAAAGCACGGAGCGACAAAGCGCAGTTGCAAGATGCCGCCCCTGCACCGCCTCCGCCGGTACCTCAACCTCAACGAGTCGCAGTGGGAGCGGTGAGCGAATTCGCCGCACGGGGCGGACGAGCCCAGGCCCTGTCGGCCAACATCGTAAGCGCGTTTGGATTTAACTACACGGTAAGCGCGGATAGGATGTTGGAGATTATTCCGTCTTCGGCGGGATTCCTATCGGTGGCGGACGGCGCGAACGTCCTGCGTCCGAGCGGACCGGCGGCGGCTGGAGCGCCAGTGCGTGTCCAGATTCCTGCAGGGTCCATGAGCGTGACGATCGGATTCTATGCGGCGCAGGGGATCAGCAGTACGGCTGTGCGTCGCGACGAGACTTCAGGAACGGTGACGGATCAGGATCCACCGAACGGCCGGATCTCTATTCAACTTTTCCTGACACCAGCGACTCGATAAATTTGCGTTCGATGGGCCAGGTTCCGGTGACCTTGTCCTGTTGCGCTTCGAATCGTCCGGAAACGAGCACGGCGGTGAGATCACCGGAAGCCGGAGCAAGCTTTTCGCGCGCCAGCATTTTCTTGAGCAGATCGGTGACGCTCGAAAACTGCGCGGCCATCTTGACAGCATCGTCCGCAGCGGTGCATTCCACCTGCATCTTCAGCTCGAAAGCTTTTTGATCCGGGGCGGGGCCCAGAGTGAACACGGTATTGCGCGCCTTCTCGAGCTGCGATCGGAACGGACCCATGCCGGGAGGCAGATTCTTGGCGTCGGCAAAAATATAGGGCGGGGCAGAGACCCAAACCGCGGCGGCAGGGATCTTCGGGGGTTCCTTCCAGAAGCCGGGGAAGACGACGCGCACGGCTTGCGCGTCCTTGGCGACGGCCAGCGCGAGTACGTCGTTTCGCAGCAGAGTGAACGAAATGGTCTTGCCCGGCTGATTCGCGGGCATACTGCACTGTTTTTCCTGACAAGATCCCTTTTGCGAGCGGGCGTAGTCGGCGAGCTTGTTCCAATTGAAGCGGCCCTGCGCCGCGAAGTATTCGTCGCCATCTCTGAATCCGGCGGCGACGGCGTCGAGATCTTTGCGGTAATCGAATCCGGTTTGCTCGACGAACTTCTTGTATTCGAGTTCTTCAGCGCCTTGCGAACCGGCGAGAAGTTCCAGGATGTTGGCGGAGCGCAGCAGGCCGACGTTCATGTAAACGTGCAGCGAGCGCTCGGCGGGAAGGCATTGGACCAGGCGCGCGGCATCGTAGGGGCGCGAGTAGAACCAGAACGCCCAGACGCCGAGGAGGATGCCTACGACGGCTGCGAGGGCGGCGCCTTTTTTCATCTTGGTATCGAGATCAGACGGCGGCTGCAGTCTCAGCCATGCGCGCCTGCTTCCACAGGGCGATGTAAGGCTTCAGATCGGCCATCATTTTGGCGAACTGTTTGGGATCGAGCGATTGCGCTCCGTCGCTCATGGCCTTTTCCGGGTTGGGATGCATTTCGACAATCAGTCCGTCCGCTCCGACGGCGACGCCGGCCCGGGCCAATGCCGGAACCAGGCTGCGCCTTCCCGCGGCGTGACTCGGATCGAGAATCACGGGCAGGTGGGTCATCTCGCCCAGGGCCGCCACCGCGCCGATGTCGCAGGTATTGCGCGTGACAGTCTCAAAGGTGCGGATGCCGCGCTCGCACAACATCACGTCGGAATTGCCATGGGCGACGATGTATTCGGCCGACATCAGCAGTTCCTTCACGGTGGCGCTCAATCCGCGTTTCAGCAGGATGGGCCGTCCGCATTTGCCCAGGGTCTTCAGCAGCGCGAAGTTCTGCATGTTGCGCGCGCCGATCTGCAGGACGTCGGCGTATTCCGCCACCAGTTCCACGTCGCGATCGCTCATCACTTCGGTGACGATGCCCAATCCGGTGACTTCGCGGGCCTTGGCCAGAAGCTTCAATCCTTCTTCTTCCATGCCTTGGAAATCATAGGGCGAGGTGCGGGGCTTGAACGCGCCTCCGCGCAGCAGTTTGGCTCCATGCTTGGCGACGATTTCGGCGGACTCCAGAATTTGCTTTTCGCTTTCGACGGAGCAGGGGCCGGCCATGACGACGAATTCGTCGCCGCCGATGATGGTCCCATTGACGGAGATCTCGGTCTTGTGGGGACGAAACTCCTTGCTCACGAATTTATAGGGCGCCGAAATGCGGACGGCCTTTTCCACCTGGGGCATGGCCTCCAGGGATTCGAGGCAGTTGGTGACGTCGCCCATGCCGACGGCGCCGATGACCACGCGCTCTTCGCCTTCAATGGAGTGGACCTTATAACCAAACTCCTCGATCCGGGCGCGGACCTGAGCTACTTCCTCTTTCGTTGCATGCAGACGCATGGAGATAATCATCGAAAACTTCCTCCCAAACTAATCTTTCCCCCGCACAACGCCCGGCGCTGTGCTCCTAAACTGAAAAACCCACTCTTTCGAGTGGGTTCGTTTTGTAATTCCGAAAAGCCCACCCGTCCGCTCAGCCGGTAAAGTACCAGAATCCAAATCGATACGAGCTGGCGGCCGGTCGCTTCATGAAGATCCATTATATCATAATCACGCAAGCCGGCGGCCTTGGGATGGTACCAGGGGGCCAACCCAAACTTTTTTGGTTTTGACTCCGCAACTGCTTTCTGGCATACTATTTGCCGTATTTGGAACGTGTTGTCTCCAATTACAGTCAGGAGTTGCCGGTGAAGAAGCTTTTTGTAGGGAACCTGCCGTACGGTGCGAATGAGACAGATGTGCAGAATCTCTTCGCCGAGGCAGGCGTCACGGTAGATTCAGTTACGGTCATGAGAGACCGGTTTACAGGTCAGGCGCGGGGCTTCGGGTTCGTCGAAATTCATGACGACGGCGCCGCGCAGAAGGCCATCGAGGGCTGTCACGGCAAGGAACTTATGGGCCGCGCCATCGTGGTGAACGAGGCCCGCCCGATGAGTCCGCGCGAAGGCGGCGGCGGTCGTCCGATGCGCCGTTAGCTCCAGAACAGTCACACCCATCGTCCTACTTACTCGGGTTTGAGTTTGCGCGCCAGAAATTCGCCCGCCGCGCGATACGCCTTGATCCAGCTTTCCTGCAGCAGGAATTCGTGCACCTCACCGGGGAAGACGATCTCTTCGAACGGAACGCTACGGGCGCGCAGCGCTTCGATCAGACGCCCGGTTTGACTGAATGCGACGTTGCGATCGTCATCGCCGTGGATCAACAAAACCGGCGATCGCCAATCCTTGACGTCGGCCAGCGGAGATGATTGCAGAGCGGTGCGCTCGACCTCGCGCAGCTCATCGCCATTGAGCGCGTTGAGCTGGCGATCGCTACGGATGCTCCAATCGTGGACGCCGTGCATGTCCACGCCGGCGGCGAATATGCTACTGGCCCGGGCCAGCGCCATGGCGGTCAAGTAGCCGCCATAGGATCCGCCCCATACGCCGATGCGCTTGGGATCGACGTCGGAACGGGACGCCATGTAGAGTCCCGCACCCATGACGTCGTTATAGTCGCTGCCGCCGGAGTTGCCGTAATTCAGCGCTTCGCGAAAGTTGAGGCCGTAGCCGATGCCGCTGCGGTAATTCACACTGAGCACGACGAATCCGAGGCTGGCCAGATACTGATTCATCGAGTAGGCATTGGAATAATAGCGCCGGTAGTGATATCCGAGCAGCATCTGCCGCTGCGAGCCGCCGTGAAAGAAGATGACCGCGGCGTGCTTCGCGGCGCCGCCTGAGGGCGGGAGAAAAAGCTGGCCGTGAATGGCGAGGCCATCGGAGGCAGGGAAAATCACCTGCTGGGGCTTGACCAGATCCTTGGCGACGTCGGCAGGAACAGAATCGGGGGCCAGGTCGCGCGCAGGCGCGTTTCCGATCTTGATGGCGGCGCGACTGGTCTCCGTAAAGCTGGACCGAAGAAATGCAACGGCTCCGCCGGCGACTTCGACGGGTTCCCATTCGAGGCTTTCTCCTGATAGAAGTGCGGAAGGTTTTCCACCGGTGGCGGCGACGCGCCAAACGTGACGCCGATCGATGTCGTCCTGATTGGAGGAGAACAGCACCTCGCGGCGGTTGCGTGAAAGCGATGCGTGCTCGACTTCGAATTCACCGGGCGTTAGAAGCTGCGCGCGACCTCCGGCGGCTGCGACGGAATAAAGATGCAGCCAGCCATCCTGCTCCCAGGGAAACACCAGGCGATTTCCGTCGGCCCAAAGGATCTGGAAATCCGCGTCGATGCCGCGAAATGCGCTACCGGGACCTTTGTCGGCATGCCAAATCTCGCGGCCGGAACCGGTGGATGCGTCGGCAACCCGAATCGACCACGGGGTGGCAGCTTCCCGCACGGGACCGACCGAGATGGCTGACGAGTACGCACGACGGAGGAACGCGACATTCTTACTGTCGGGACTCCAGACGGGTGAGGTGTCACGATCGACACTGGGATCCAGATAGGTGACGTTCCTGTCGGCGACACGATAGACACCAATGAACGCGTGATCTATGCGATAGCTGACAAAAGCCAGCGCGGATCCGTCGGGAGCCCATTGCAGCTTGGACGAACCGGCCTTGGCGCGGACGGCCTCGACAGGCTTGGCGCCGTCGATGCTGGTCATCCATATCTGAGCGTTCCTAAGGAACGCCACATGGCCGTCTTGGGACACGGCGGGTCCGCGGCCGTCACTGAGTCTTTTGGCTGGACCGCCATCAAAGGGGATTACGTAGATGGCCTGCTCGGGAGTCTCGGGCAAATTTCGCGGATTGGGATTATCGCCGTTGGTTTCGAGATCGCCGCCGCGCGTGTAGACCAGAAAGCGGCCGTCGGCGCTCCAGGCGATCTCGCCTAAGTCCTGGCCGTCGTCCTCTGTATAGGATGTAAGGCGCCGGCCTTTGTAGTCGGGCGCAGCAGCTACCCAGATGTTGCGGGCACCACGCTCGTCCAAAATCCAGGCGACTTTCCCGCCGGAGGGCGCGGCCGAAAGCCCGGAGGCGAAGGGAGCCTTGAGATACTGTTCGATCGAATTGGCGGCGAACGCAGTTCCCATGCCGCCAAGAGCGCTGATAAGGCACAGGATTGCGGATTTACCCATCGAGCCGATTTTCGCATAGTACTAGGGCGGCGACAGGTCTAAAGCTCACGGTCCAGCCTGTCGATCTATTCCCTGGAAAGGGACCACCATGCGCTTTTTGACTTTCACCACACTCACCGTTTTGGCAGGCGGACTTCTGGCCGCCGCTGATTCGTCGTCCGTTACATACGTTAAGGGAACCATCGACGAGTTGTCGCCCAACACCGGCGGGACGCTCCTGAACACCGCGAAATCGATGGAGATTCGCACGCCGCTGCACTCGGTGCAGGTGCCGTACAGCCAGATCTCGAAGGTGGAGATGGGAGCGATTCAGACTCACTCCCCGGAAACCGATCCTGTGTACAAGGTCTGGACTCTGCACAAGCACTTCATGACGTCGCCGCAGACCCAGGAAGTGACGGTTGCCTTCACGAACGAGAAGGGGCAGAACCAGTCCATCACCATCGAGCTTCCGAAGAAGACAGCGTCGGGCCTGTTTGCCACGATCGAGCGTCATAGCGGCACGGTCGCGAATGCCAACTGGTGGGGAGACGACTACTGGAAGACCAATCGCAACAAGGACTCTTGGGGCGGAGCGGGTACGATCGCGCAGAAGTAGTCAGCGATCAGGATATTGTTCTTAGACGGCCTCGGACGAAGGGCGAATGCCCGGGTCCGAGGCCGTTTTGCGTTGGCTGACTGCAGAATTCTGAGCGAGCGAAACCGGCTGCCCTACCGGAGTGCTGAAGGACGAATCCGAACCGCTTAGTTCGCGGAAGGTTGCTCCACGTGGTCGATCACCAAAAGCTCAACGGGAGCCTTGGCAGATTCTAGCTTTAGACCGAGTTGCTCTTGAAGGGCGGAAAAGATGGAGGGGCCGGATGGGTCTGGTCTAATCGTTACGCCATTCATACCGATGATTTCCGTGGGCACTCCGAATAGGTCCTCCGCCGCGCTGGGAGCCCATTGCAGTCGGATATCGAAACGACCGGTAAGATTGGTCCTGTCGATGATCAGGCGATCCAGCCTGGGCGAAAGCATCGAGGCGAACCAGGACAGCGTCACCGCGTTACCAACCAGATTGCCGACACCGATTCTTATGGCACCGTGGTTGGGTCCAGCCCCCGGCGGAGCGGGACCATCCACGTTCTCGGGACTCTGATCCCGAGACAACTTGATTCTCGGGCCGCCTTTTCCAACAACCAATGCGTAAGTCGGAGATTCCTTGGTCTCGCGATGCACCTTCAATTTGAATCGGTCCTCAAACAGTGCTTGCAACATCAGTCGCACCTGATCAAAGCCTGCGTTGGGATCTTCGGCTTTGCCCTCAATATCGAAACGGTCCGAGCTTATCCAACGAGGTCCGCCGGATATCTGGAACTGCTGAAGCCGATAGGTGAAAGCCGTCAGTCCTTTCAGCGTTACGTTTTTCCCGCCGCCAGCGCCCTTGCCGACTCCCCCCGAAGTGCAACATCCTGTATGGTTCGGCTTGACCGATGTGACCGCAAACTCGGGTCGTATTGCGGCTATATTTTGGGCTTGAATTAGCCCGATGATCGTCGATGCGAGGATTCCAAGTTTGAAGGTCAAAAGCTTCCTTCTGGAGCTGGAAAGGTGGATTCGCCGAGTAGATTCTCTGCCTTTCAAGGCTGCGGCCGGGCTTTCGCCCGGCCTGGTCGTCATTTTGAGTGTCGGCTGGAAAGCAGGCGGCAGGCCGGAAAGCCCGCTTCACCAGAACAAGTCTAGTTGGTGCGGGACTGCTGCACTTTGGGCGCGGCGATGTAGCCCGAGATCATGTCCTTCTTCACTTCATTCACCACGATCTCAAAGGGCTGGGTAGCGCGGGACAGCATGAACTGAACAGGCTCGTTTATGGTCTTGTCTTTCTTCTCCACCAGCTTGTCATCGGCGATCAGCTCGATGGTGTAGCGATTCTTCTTCATGTCGGCGGACTTGAGGCGCATCTGAACGTCGCCCACTTTGCGCGGAGATTTTTCCTTGACCAACTTGAACTCAGTGTAGTTGCGCTCGCCCAGGGAGCGCAGGGCTTGCAGCTCCTTGCCATTGGTCGCGATCAGACCGCTTTGTACGCCGAGGTCGCCGCGAGTGCTTTTCAGGTCGGCGATGGTCTTCTCCAGCTCGCTGCGGGTGGCAGCGGCGTCGGTCTTGACGACGGCCAGGTCGGTGGAGACTTCGCCCACGCGGGTCTTGGTGGAATTGGCGTCTTCGCGAACTCTGGAAACTTCACCCGAAACAGCGGTGACCGATTCGGCTACCTTAGCGGTCTGCTCCTGCTGCATTTTCTCGAGCTTCTCCGCCAGGTCATCGGCGTGCTTGGTGGCATCGAGCTTGGCCTGGCCCGCCAGAATGCTGGCCTGACGGCGTGCTTCCGCCATTTGAGATTTCAGGGAATCGACAGACTCGCGGTTGGTTTTGCTTGAAACTGTAGAGGTTTCATGGACTTTGGAAATCTGCTCCACCAGGGCATCGCGCATGGTGGCCAGTTCGGCGCGGACCTGGCGCACCTCATAGAACTGATAAAGGGACGCTGCAACCAGGGCTACCACCGCCCCAAACAGGATTGGGATCTTCGCTCCCGAGTTCTCGGACGAATCGCTGTCAGCCACGGTAATAGTCTCCTTTAGGGAACTCTCGACTCATTTTAGCAGTTGCATTAGGGTACTGGGGTATTCTGGGGCACGGATGCATTGTCTGGGTAAACGGCTGATTCTGCCGGAGCTTTTGGACGGCCTACCCCCGGAGGAGGCGCGGGCCAGCCTGGGGGATCTGATCCGCATTAACCGGCGCTGGGGAGGGCATTCGACGCTGCGCAAGCTGCTGGCTGAGACGGTCCCGGCTTCCGGAAGGTTTTCGGTTCTGGACGTGGGAGCGGCGTCGGGGGACATGGGAGGCTGCATACGCCAGTGGTATGCCGGGGCAGAAGTGACGTCACTGGATTACGTCGAGTCGCATCTGGCTGGCGGGTCGGGAGCGAAGGTGGTCGGGGACGCGTTCCGGCTGCCATTTCGTCCGGGAAGTTTCGATTACGTATTCTGTTCGTTGTTCCTGCACCACTTCCCGGATGAGGCGGTGGTGGATCTGCTCAAAGGATTCGGCGAAGTTGCGCGCAGGGCGGTGCTGGCGATCGACCTGGAGCGGAATCCGATTCCGTATTACTTCATGGCGTGGAGCCGTCCGTTGTTGGGGTGGGATCCGGTGACGGTTCACGACGGGGCTATTTCGGTGGAAGCAGCGTTCCGGCGGGAGGAGCTGGAGGAGCTGGCGAGGCGAGCGGGGTTGCGGAATCCGCGGGCGCGGGTGTATCGACCGGCGTTTAGAATCGCGATGGCGGCGGAGGTCTAGCTTAGTGAGCGGAGTTCGGATTTAGCCTGGCGGCCCCAGGCCGCTGTATAGCGCCTGCGATGGGCCGGGGCGGTGCGGGCTGCTTCGACGGCGCGCTGAAAAGCGTCGCGGGCTTCTTCGGCGCGGCCAAGCTTCTTGAGCGCGCAGCCGGTCCAGTACAGACCTTCGGGATCGAACTCGCGGCGGGCGACGTAGGTTTCAAGCTCGGCCAGAGCCTGTTCGGTGCGTCCCAGTTGCAAGTCGGCTGCGCCCAGGCCGCGCCAGACTTCGCTGGACGCATGCTTGTTATCCAGGGCAACGGCCGCGGCGAAGTGGCGGCGAGCGTCCTCATACCGCTTCTGTTCGAGAGCGATACAGCCGAGCTGGTGATGCGCATCGGTCTCCGTGGGATCGATTTCGACGGCACGGGAGAAGCGTGCGACGGCTTCGGTGTAATTGCGGCGCTGCTGGTAGATCAGGCCGAGCTGATACTGCGCATCGGAATCGCGCGGATTCACGGTGGAGGACTCCAGGTAGCGGCGAAAGTTCTGGCGGGATCGCAATCCGCCGCCGAGGCCGGTCAATGAATCGAGATTGGGACGGAACAGGTAGTAGAGCCAGAAGAGCATCAGAGGCGAAGAGAAGTAGGAGAGAGCTCCCCCGAAGGTTTCGTACAATTCGTATCCGATGACGGTGGCAATGGCTCCGCCAAAAACGGTTGCGATGGCTTTTCCAATGTGCGTTCCGAAGACTGTCCGCACGGCGACGGCCGCGAGTGCCAAGAAATACACCAGGGCCGCCAGTCGAATCCAAACGGGGTAGACGGTTACGATCGCGGCGGGAAGGAAAGCGGCCGCCCAGCACATAAGAACGCAGATCAGCAAGGGAGAATAGTCGCGGCCCAGCACAACGCTAAGGCTCCCCAGGTGATCCCACGGCGAAATAATGGCAATGCAGGCGGGCACGAAAAGCAGCGCCAGGAGCACCAGGGGCGTGATGGTGTCGCGAACGGATCGTGCAACTCCGAAGCTGACCAGAGCCGCGGCCGCGACAGCCAGCATCAGGCTGCCGGAATCGAGTATCCGGCTTAGAGCACGTGAAGGCCGGAAATAGATTTGAAATAACGCAGCGATTTTTTCGGCCATAGGATCCTGGCTTTAGATTCTACCGAAACTGTGTATAATCATCGTCTGGAAGGACGGATGAGCAAAGAAGATTGCATTGAAGTCACCGGAACGGTAGTAGAGAAATTCCCCAGCGGGCAGTTCAGCGTACAACTGGATCAGGAGCGCATGGTGCTCGCGCATTTGGCCGGCAGACTCCGCCGCAACCGCATCCGCGTCCTGGCGGGCGACCGCGTCACGCTGGAGATGTCGCCCTACGATCTGACCAAGGGACGCATTACCTACCGACATAAATAATTCGGATTCAGATTGTTAGCGCTGCATCCGGGCCGGATGCGGCGTTTGAGGGCCAACAATGAGTTGTGCGAGCCCCACTTGTACCCATCCGTCCGCGACGCAATCCTTCATTGCCCTTTCCGGCGAGCTCTCCGAGCAGTACTCCAAACGCCAGGGAAGAACTCGCGCAGCAGCTGGCCGGCCGCCTGGTTGGGCAGGCGCATGCGATTGCCGAAATCGTTCCCTACGTTCAGATGTATCGAGCGGGCATGGCGCCGGAGGGCCGGCCGGCTGGCGTCTTCCTGCTGCTGGGACCTACAGGAACCGGCAAGACTCGAACGGTGGAGGCGCTGGCGGACGTGCTTCACGGCAGCGAGAAGAACCTGCTGCGCGTGGACTGCGGCGAATTTCAGATGGAGCATGAGATCGCGAAACTGATCGGTGCGCCACCGGGGTATCTGGGGCATCGCGAAACGTCGCCGATGCTGACGCAGCAAAAGCTCGGGACCGTGACCAGCGAGGGGTCGAATTTATCACTGGTGCTGTTCGATGAGATCGAGAAGGCGGCGCCGAGCATGACTCGGCTATTGCTGGGCGTACTGGATAAAGCGGCCCTGCGGCTGGGGGATAACACCTCCGTGAACTTCGAGAGGACGCTGATTTTTCTGACCAGCAATTTAGGAGCGCCAGCGATGCGCAAGGAAGTGCAGCCGGACTTCGGATTCCGAGCCGGGCTTCCGCCCGCGGAGGGCCGGACATTGGGAAAACTGGCGAGCATCGGATGGGGGGCGGTGAAGCGCAAATTCTCACCGGAGTTCGTGAATCGGATGGACGCGGTGATCACGTACCAGCCGCTGAACGCGGAGGCGCTGGAGATCATCCTGGATCAGCAGATTGCGGCCCTGGAGCGGCATATCGCGCATCGTCTGGAGGAGCGGGCGTTCACTTTGGAGCTGGATCTCAGTGCTCGGAAATTCCTGCTGGCAAGGGGAACCAGCAGCGAGTTTGGGGCTCGGGAATTGAAGCGGGTGATTCTGCGAAAGCTGACGCAGCCGCTGGCGGCGATGGTGGAGGAGGACCAGATCGCTCCGGAATCGGCGGTGCGGGTGGAGCATGAGGGAGATGGGGAATATTTGACGATAAGGGCGGAGTAGGAAAAAGACACAATATAGTAGAGACGTGGTCCCGCTGATGCTCAACACGGTTCTGCTGGCACAGCAGGTGACGTTCTATCGCGACGTGCTGCCGATCTTGCAGGATCGCTGCCAGGAGTGCCATCGCCCGGGGCAGATTGCTCCCATGGCGTTTTCCACCTACGAACAAACGCGGCCCTGGGCCAAGGCGATTCGCGAGGCGGTGCGTACGCGGAAAATGCCGCCGTGGTTCGCCGATCCGTGCTGCGGAAAATTCTCAAACGATCGATCGTTAACCACCGCCGAGCGCGAGACCCTGATGAAGTGGGCGGATACGGGAGCATCCAAGGGCAGGGAAGCCGATCGTCCTGCTCCGAAGGTGCGGCTCGAAGGCTGGAATATTGCGAAGCCGGATGCCGTTATCGAGATGCCTCAGGCGTTTCACGTACCGGCGAAGGGGGCAGTGGAGTATCAGTATTTCATCGTGCCCACGGGTTTTAGGGAAGACCGCTGGATACAGTCGGTGGAAGTGCGGCCGAGCGGGCGCAAGTCCGTGCACCATGCCGTGGCGTATTTGCGGGAACCGGGGGACACGTGGACGCGCGGGCCGACCAGAGCAGATATTTTGGCGGTGTATGCACCGGGCAGCGCGCCCGAAGTGTATCCGGCGGGGATGGCGAAGCTGGTGAAGGCCGGTTCGGATATCGTGTTCGAGATCCACTACACACCGTCCGGCACGGCGGTTGAGGATCGGACCAAGGTCGGCATGGTGTTCGCGACGGCACTTCCGGCGAAGCGGGTTCTGACGCTGCAGATGGACAACGAAAAGTTTGTGATCCCGGCGGGGGAGCGTGAGTTTCGCGTGAGCGTATGGGGCACGCTGCCGAATGACGCTCTGCTGCTGGGATTTTTCCCGCACATGCACTTGCGCGGGACATCGTTTGAGTACACCCGGCTTCTGGACAACGGCCTGCCGGAGACCCTGCTCAAGGTGAATCCGTACGATTTCTACTGGCAGTTGTATTACCGCCTGGGCGAGCCGATGGCGCTGAAGAAGGGCACCCGGCTGAACTGGATCGCGACGTACGACAACTCACGCGCGAACCCCCGCAATCCGGACCCTACGGCCGACGTGCGATATGGGCCGCAGAGCTGGGAAGAAATGATGGTCGGTTTTTTCGACGTCGCGGTAGATGCGTCCGTGGATAAGCCGGCATTCTTTATCCGGTAAGAACTCGCGCTTTCGCCGCGTATGCCAAACTGTAGGTGTCATGTTCTCCGCAACATTTTGGATCGCGATTGTTTTGGCGGCCGGGGCGGGGGTAGGGCTCACGGTGGTCCTCATGCGGGTCTGGATGAGGGCGCGGGAGTCGGCTCAAAATACCGCGGCTGTTGTTCTGACTACCGCTACCGATGCGCGGACGGCCGCGGATACGGCCAGGTCCATGGCGGAATCGCTGGCGCGGATCGAAGCCCAGATGCGCGAGCTGGAATCGCAACGGCAGCATTCGCTGGGGGGCGTGGAAACGCACCTGGCGATGCTCAGCAAGGAAACGCTGGCCCTTTCGCAAGCCTTGCGGGGCCCCAACGCACGCGGCCGATGGGGCGAGTTGACGCTGCGGCGGGTGGCGGAATTGGCCGGGATGTCGCCCTACTGCGATTTTCTTGAACAGCAATCGGATGATCGCAAGCGACCGGACATGATCGTCAAGCTTCCGGGGGGCCGCACGCTGGCGGTGGATGCGAAGGCTCCGCTGGCCGCGTATCTAGATTCGGAAGAAGCTGCGGATCCCGCTGCTCGGGCTGCCGCGCTCGAGCGCCACGCGAGCCAGCTATGGCGCCACGTGACCGATCTTTCGGCTCGGGAGTACTGGGCGCAGTTCGACCCGGCGCCTGAAATGGTGGTCCTGTTTCTGCCGGGCGAGCATTTCATGAGTGCCGCGCTAGAGAGAAATCGGGAGCTGCTGGAAAACGCCCTGGCCAAGAAAGTTCTGCTGGCGACTCCGGTGACCCTGGTGAGCATCCTCAAAGGGGTTTCGTATGGGTGGCGGCAGGAGCGCCTGGCTAAGAATGCCGAGGAGCTGCGGCGGATCGCGGGAGAGTTTCATGAGCGCGTGCGTGGATTCGCCGAATACTACGCCGACGCGGGCAAGCATCTTTCGAGGGCGATGGAAGCATACAACCGTTCGGTGGGTTCCTGGGACGCGCGATTGCTGCCGTCGCTCAAACGCATGCGGGAATTGGGAGTGGGCGCGACGGCGGAGCCTCCGCAGCCTGCACGCATCGACACAGCGGCGCGGCTGCCTCAGTTGCCCGAGGAAGGCGCCCGCGTAGACGAAAGCATCCGACCCACATGATGCGAAGTCTGTTCCTCTATCTATCGCGGCGGCCGGCGCTGCGGCGATGGATGGAAGCCTGGCCGCCTTCGCACAAAGTTACTCGCCGGTTCGTCGCCGGAGACACGCTCGAAGAAGCACTGGCAGTTTGCGAGGAACTGCAGCGCGGCGGTATTTATTCGACGCTGGATCATCTGGGGGAGAACGTAAACACGCTGGGGGAAGCGGCGGCATCCTGCGATGCTTACGTGAGCGCGCTGGAGAAGATCGCGGAGCGCCACTTGTCCAGCACGATCGCCATCAAGCTCACGCAATTCGGGCTGGATCTTTCGCGGGATGCGTGTCTCGAAAACGTCCGGCGGCTGGAGGCAAATGCCAAGGCGGCAAACAGCCGGGTGGAGATCGACATGGAGGCCAGCGCCTACACCGAGCGCACGCTGGCGCTCGCGATTCAGGCCGGGCAGGAGTGCGGATGCGTGCGGGTGTGCGTCCAGGCGTACCTGCATAGCAGCGCAGCCGATATCCTTCAGCTGAATGCGGCGGGAGTTCCGGTGAGGCTGGTTAAAGGCGCATATCGGGAGCCTCCGGAGGTGGCGTTCCCGCGAAAGCAGGACGTGGACGAGAACTACGTGAAGCTGATGCACGCGCTGCTGGATCATGGAGTGTATCCGGCGATCGCCACGCACGATGAGCGGATCATCCGGGAGGCGATAGAGTACGTGGAAGGGCGGAGTATCCGGCGGGACAGCTTCGAATTTCAGATGCTGTACGGGATCCGGCGCGATCTGCAACAGAAGTTAATCGCCCAAGGGTTTCGGCTGCGATTGTACGTTCCTTACGGCACGGAGTGGTATCCGTACTTCATGCGCCGGCTGGCGGAGCGTCCGGCGAACCTGTGGTTCGTGGTGCGGAATCTATTGCGGTGATTCGTCTTCGAGGGGGACCTGACCGGTGATGCGGATACCGAACGCGTCCAGGCCGGGCAGCTTGCGCGCGCGGTTGGTCAGGATGCGGATGGTAGACAGGCCGAGATCGGCCAGGATCTGCGCGCCGATGCCGAATTCCTGCAAGGGCCGCGGAGAACCGTCGGGCAAGGGGATGTGCTTGCGCTCGCCCCATCCCGATTGGTGCAGATAGACGAGCACGCCAGCGCCCTCTTCGGAGATGCGCTTGAGGGACGCGCGCAGCATCGCGCCGCAATTGCAGGCGGTGGATCCGAACACATCGCCCAGAACGCAGCGGGAATGCATGCGAACCAGGACGTTATCTTTTCCGCGAACTTCGCCGTGAACCAGCGCGAGATGGGCTTCGTCATTGACGGTGCTGCCGAAGGTTACGGTTTTGAAAGTGCCGAATTCGGTATCCAGGCAGCCTTCAGCGCGGCGCTGAATCAGATTCTCCGTCTGATGCCGATGGCGGATCAGGCTGGCGACCGAGATCATCTTGAGACTGTGGCGCTGGCAGAACTGCGTGAGCTCCGGGACGCGCGCCATGCTCCCGTCCTCATTCATGATTTCGCAGATCACGCCGCCGGGCTCCAGGCCAGCCATGCGAGCCAGATCGACAGCCGCTTCGGTTTGACCTGCGCGGACGAGCACTCCGCCTTCGCGGGCTCGCAATGGAAAGACGTGTCCAGGCCGAGCCAGATCGGATGGCTTGGTGGCGGCATTCATGGCTACGCGGATGGTCTGGGCGCGGTCGGCAGCGGAGATACCGGTAGTGACGCCGTCAGCGGCATCGATGGATTCGCAAAAAGCCGTGCCAAAGCGCGACGTGTTCATGGGGGAGACCAGTGGCAGGTGAAGCTGGTCGCAGCGTTCCGGCGAAAGGGCCAGGCAGATCAGCCCGCGGCCGTGCACTGCCATGAAGTTGATGATTTCAGGCGTGACGAACTGGGCGGCTACGGTGAGGTCGCCTTCATTTTCGCGATCTTCGTCATCGACCACGACCAGCATGCGGCCGGCGCGGATTTCCTCGATCGCCTCGGCGATGGTGGCGAATGGCATAAGGGGTCGTCTTCAGGATAGCGTGCTCTGAAGGACAAGTTCCGGCAATTTCAGCGTGGCACCACGGGCACTATCAGACGCGAAGGCATAACGGTGTCATGATAGATGGTCTGCCGTGCCGTGACCGGCCGTGTTTCATCGTCCAAGCCGCCTGTATTTGGATTGCGGTCGAAGCGCGGGAAGTTGCTGCTTGAAACCTCGAGGCGAATTCGGTGGCCGCGAAAGAATACGAGGCTGGTGGCGCCCAAATCCAGTTCGATCTCAGCCGACTTCCCGCCAGATGCACGCCGAACGATCCCATCACTGACGTTGTAGGCAACCCCGTTGGGATGAATGTCAACTAGCTTGCCCGTAAAATCGGTGTTGCGGACACTGGTTGAAACATACAAGATGAGATGCAGGGGTCCGGTTACTTCCAGGTCACGCTCCAATGGAGGCGTCGTATAGAGAAGGACATCCGGCCGCGTTTCAATATCGTTCTGGGGTTTTGGGCCGGCCCGGGAACCGAGCATGGCTCCGCCCCTCGTGGGTACTGGGTTTCCTGGATCGTAGACGTAGGCGTCCGGTGGTTCACTCGACTTTGGCGGTTCCGTACCGAGGACGCCGTCGCGGTGGAGAAAATAGGGCGTCGACAGTGCCCGCGCGAGAGGCCACTCGCTCTCATCGCGCCAGGTGTTCTCACCCATTACGAAGATCCGTACGGCCGAAAATGGCTGCAACGTAGCGCCTGGCGGGTGCAGAAAGTGGTCGAACCACGGTACGCTCGGAGCGAGGCTTTCGAGGCGGAAGTTGTGGGGCTCAAGTCCTCCAGGCAGCTGCGGAGTCCAGGCATGAGCCCAGGGACCGATCACCAAACGGCTTGACCTTGCGACGCTGGGATCAGCTTCGCGATGGACGCGATCGAAATCCCGCAACTGAGCGGGCAAGAACGGATCGAACCACCCGCCCATCAATAGTACCGGCGCCTTCAACTGTGAAATCCGATTCGCGCTGTCGATCTCGGACCAGTAGGCATCCTTTCCCGGGTGGCGAAGCCAGTCCTGAAAGAATGAAATGCGCTCGCCGCCGCCGCGCACATCGGCATCGCGAAGGGGCCAACTCGCTGCGCCGCGGTCGATTGCCGCCGGAGAGGGCGGAATATCGTCACGACCATGACCACGAAAGGCCCAGAAGAGCGCGCTTTCCAGAGAAAACGCCCCATGAGAATACAACATATCAGAGTAGTTGGCACTGGCAAGCCAGATCATTTGTGCCGACGGGCCCGGCTCGGTTTGGTCGGCGAGCACCCACTGGGAGAAGGCTGAGCCACCCCATGTGCCTATGCGGCCGTCGAACCAGGGTTGGCGGGCCAGCCAGGCTAGGGTTTCGATGCCATCCTGGCGCTCACCACGCAAGGGATAATACTCACCACCAGATTCGTAACGACCCCGAGTGCCCTGAAGGACGGCGATGTAACCGTGTTCCGCCCACATCCGCCCGACGACATCCGAAACTATGGTATTCGCGAGGGTCTTCGAATAAGGGAGTCGAACCAGAATGCTGGGCGTGCGTCCAGCACGTTGAGGACGATAGATACTCGCAACGAGCTTGGTCCCGTCCGAAGTTGTCATGGACGCCTGTTCGACTCTCACTGCGAACTCTGTTGGCCGCAATCCAGCCAAACGTCCTAATCCCCACGGGGCGAGTTGATAGGTGACCCAGGCAAGTACGGCTGTTACGACCACAAGTCCACCGGTTGCACGCAATGCCGTTCCTTTCCAAGTTCGGAGGGCCTGCGGAGTTTCTCCGGCGTGACGCCGATGGAAATGGCCCGCCGTCAGGAGGAAGCTCGCGAGTATCCAGTGAAAGAAGATGGGAAGCGAGCCGCCTACCCATCGCTCGTGTGGATAGAGGCTCATGCGGATGGCATACCTGATCAGCATTAGTCCTAGATAGAGAGAGCCAAACAGCAGCAGGCTATCACCAAGCTGACGCGAAGGTCTTGAAAAAAAACCACGGTAGCGGGTGAAATCAAGTGCGACTTTGCCGTACAGCAGAATGATCAGTATCTGGCTTGCAAACAGCAGTGGATAAGCTATGGTTCCGGAGAACCACTCCTCCATTGGCGGCAGAAATGAGACCGCGAAGAATGCGACTAAAAACTGCCCTAGCACCCGGCCGCAGAAGAGGACTAGCAGCAGCCACAACCACGGCGCGTGGCGGCGCGTTAGGCGAACATCTTCTGGTAGTGACGAAACCAATCGCTTTGTAACCTTTCGGCGGGATCGTAGGTGCGCTTCAATCGAAGGAACTCAGGAAACTGGGGATAACAGGCTTCCACTTGTTTCCGCGTGGCCCAGCGATGGTAAGTAAGATAATATCCCCCATCGCGACGGATGGCCATGTCAATGAGGCGGCGAAAGGCATTCGCTGAGTTCTGTAACCCGAGCTGTGTATGTGCAACGTGAAGGTTGAAGATTACGCACGCGTAGGGCTGGCGCGCCCACTGGAGGACGCTTTCTCCATCTTGTTCGATCAGGCGGATGGTCCCATAGATCACATTGACGTCGTTCTTTCGGAAGTAAGCAGCTGCTTCGGCCATGAAATCCGTGAGCGCTGCGCGCGGAACATAGATCTCAGTGATCATTTCACTGTTTGCGATCTTCGAACCGAGGCGTTGATCCAACGGCCGATGATAGCCCTCCGGGTAGAAGCTGAGCTGATGCGTGTCCGACCAATAGATTTGGCCGGAAGTCGATAAATAGTAATCGGAGTAACGTTTGAAGGCTTCACTCTTACTGGTGTGCGCCAGGGTGAGAAGCTGAACCCATTGTTGGTCGGAGAGTTCTCGCTGCTTTTCAGGAATCGACGTCGAGGCATCCACGGGGCGGTAGCAGGAGAACACCCCTTGGCGCAAGAATTCTTGCGAGTTTGGGTCGATGGAATATTGGAAGTCGCCGTAGAGGAATCCGGCCGCAATGCGTTTTTCGAACATCGGCATCAGATCATCGATTTCGATGACCTCCACGACACGCTCGAGTTTTCGGCGCGGATCGAGCCGCAGGTTTACCGAGACGATGACCCCAAAGAGTCCGTAGCCCCCGATGACCAACTTAAATAGTTCCGGATTGTCACGGCGGCTGCAGCGTTGCAGGTTGCCGGTCGGATCCAGCAGATCGAAGGATTCCACATCGCCGATGAACGGCCGCATGCGTAGGCCCCGTCCGTGCGCGTTGGCGGACAAGGCACCGCCGATGGTGAGGCGGTCGGCCCCGGTCTGTTTCTGACGGATGCCCCACGCGGGGTTCCCACGGTTGCTCGCCTGGACCAGGTAATCGATCAATGCCGGCCACTCGATACCCGCTTCCACTTCGATCAGACCTTTAACGGCGTCGAAGTTCAGGACTCGGTCTAGTTTCACCGTATCGAGCAATACGGTGTCTGCACCGAATTGCTGGCCTCCCATCGCGTGTCGTCCCCCGGCGATGGAAAGGCCCTTGCCGTTCCGGCTACCACCCGCCAAAATCTGCGCGACTCGATCAGCGGAGGTGACTTTCTCTACGGCGCTGACACGTGTAGCGTTAAGCCCAGAGTGAATATCGTTGACTTCGACAGGTGCTGGCTTGGAAGACTGCGATCTGGCAAGAGCGGGCCACAGCCCGAGAAGCGATTGGGAAAAATGACGGCGATTCATATTCTACAGCCCCAGTCTGCGGTCTAGCTCGGCGGTGGCCTGCGGCAGGCGGTCGGGGTTTCGTAACAGATTCCGCACAGTTGCCGCGCCAGAATCGTTCCATAGGAGTTCGACCGCTGCGAGCGACAAAGCATAGGCTTCGGCCGCGTGCTGGGCATCCATGCGCGACCAATCTTGCTTCAGGTTGCTGAGACGCGGCAGCTTTCCCTGCCGGGCCAGGTCGGCGAGCTTCTTCTGTTGCGCCGGATTGAGCGTATCTCCAGAAAGCTTTTGGGCGACGCCCTCTTGCAGCCAGGCGGGCCAGTGTCCCAGCATGGTCAAGCAGGCGTGCGCGGTTTCATGCGCCAAGGAACGAAGCAGAGTGGAATCGACAACCCGGGGATCGAACATCGGCACGCGAATCTTTCCGTCAAACTGGCCGCCGTTCCATTCGGCGGTATCGGTGGACTTGCGATACGCTTCCTTGCTCTGCACGATGGCGATGACGCGTTCCTCGGCGCTGCAGCCCAGCTCATTCGAAATACGCGCGAATTCCTGGTCGAGGACGGCGGTCATCTGGCGCGCCGTCTCGACCGGAATGGCAGAGCTTTCGTAACGCAGCAGCACTCGCATTCCGTACAAACGATCGTTACTCTGGTCGCCTTTGGTCTCCCGTTCCACCTGGCGATAGAGCTTTTCGACCTCGGGGATGGGCGCAATGTCCAGCGAAGCACGCAGGTATTCCAGGGCTTGCTTCGAATCGTCGGCACGCCAGGCGGCCACGCCGGCAATCGCCAACAGAGTCGGATCGCGATGTGTTCTCAGTTGGGGCTGGAGAAGTTCCAAGGCTTTCTGCGGACGGCTGGCATCGATCAGGGTGACCGCTTGTTGCGCTACCGCGTCCGCGCCTTGCAGACTTCCACCACGCAGCGATGGCAGCGCGGCCGAGGATCGGATGGATTCCACAACCGTGGCTGCATCCAGCCAAACGGCCTGGCGGCGGGCTTGGTCAAAGTCTTCCAATCCGCCTATGGCGCTGGCGGGGAGATAGCCTTCGAGCGTTTGGCCGGCCAGTTCCACGGAAACTTTGTAGCAGGGCTGACTCTCGCCGGAAATCGAATAACGAATGGTAACGGGCGTTCCCACCGGCAGGGCAGATACGGCGGAAGCATCGGAAGAGCAGCCTGAACGCAGACGTGGCGGTCCTTCTTTTAGGTCTTCTTTCACGGTGGCGGCGGCCAACAGCAAAAGGAGCAGAAAGATAGGCATAGTTAGAGCTTACGGAGCATATGGCCGAAATGCCCTCGGCTAAACACCGTAAGCGGGGCTCAGGTATTTTCGCCCAACGGGGGCAATGTGGCTGCGAATCAAGGGAGTGGAATGCAGCACAAAAGTTGGCAGATTCCGATGCGCCTGAGGGTGGCATAGTACTCCAGCTAATCCAACTACGTTAGAAATCACGGTCCTGAGGACATTTCGCCTGCCGCCTTAGGGTTAATACCGATTCTTTCCGAAAGGGGCCGATGATACTTTGGACTTGGCGACAGGGTTCGTCGGCATTCACTAGGGATAGGAGACTAAAACGAATATGAAGAATCTACTTCTGCAGCTCAAGGTTTGGAAAGATCAGCGTGGACAGGACCTCATCGAATACGCTCTGATGGCCGGGTTTGTGGCCGTTGCGGCCGGCGCGATCATGCCGGGCGTGGCGACCAGCCTCAGCCAGATCTTTTCGAAGGTTGCGTCGGTTCTCAGCTCGGCCAACGCCAGCTAATTATTGCCTTTAGCCCGACGGAGAGCGGCGACTCATCGACATCCGCTCTCTGACGGCATTCCGCGGAGTCCGAAGCAGGGGAGACGCAATCGACAAATGAAGAATCTGATTTTGAAACTTAAGATCTGGAAAGATGAAAGCGGCCAGGACCTCATCGAGTACGCTCTGATGGCGGGCTTTGTGGCCGTTGCGGCCGGCGCGATCATGCCGGGCGTGGCGACCAGCCTCAGCCAGATCTTTTCGAAGGTCGCGTCGGTGCTGAGCCAGGCCAACGCGAGCTAATTCTAATTTTTTAGCCCTGCGGGAGCGGGCGGGCTTCGGTTCGTCCGCTCTCGAAGGTTTTCCGCCCGCCTAATTTCTTCAGTTTTTCTGCCGCGTTAATTCTAAATACTTCGGAAACAACAGGGATTGCAGCAGCGGATCGCCCTCTAATCCGGGCAACGGCCACAATTCCAATAGTTTTCGGGCTTCATCCTTTTGACCGGCCTGTACCAGAGCGGATGCATAGAGGACACGGGTAAGCCCATCCAACGCAGGCGGAGTTCGTTCATAGAGTTGCTTGAGGCGGGCCGGATCTGAGGGTAGTTTGGAGAGATCCTTCCACAGGACTAATTGCGCCCGTGCGATCTCCGATAGGGGACCAGATCCAGGCACGTTCGTGAGGCGGCTTATAGCGGCGTCTGGACGCCCTGTAGCGTATTCCCAAACGGCCTGGCGCCAGACCAGCACAGGATCTTTCTGCTGGCTGCGAAACGCCACATACTGTGCAAACAGCTGATCGGCTCCGGGCAGGTCGCCTTGAAGCCAACGGGAATAGGCCGCTTTGAGGAGATCGTCTCCCGAGAGCAGCGCGCTACTTTTCGCGTGGGCTTGCAAGAAGTATTTCTCCGCTTCGGCGAACTTGCCGCGAGAGAAGAACGCCTCCCCGGCGGAGTCCAGAGCGTTCGCGGCGTGGGTTGGATCGCTTCCGTATCGCTCGAATGACTTTCGGGCCCCCTCCAGGTCGCCGGCAAAAGCCTGAGCGTATCCCAGCAGATTCCAGGATTCGATGTCCCCCGGCTCGAGGCGCAGCACGTCCTGATAGAATTGCGCGGCCTGAGAGAATTGGCGCGCATTCATTTCCTGGTTGGCGAGCTGGCGAAGCAAGGCGCCATCGTTGGGCATGAACTTGGCCAAGGCCGCTATCGCACGCTGCCGAGCCGGATCATCGTGCCGCAGTGTGGCCGATTCGAGCTCCAGCCGGGCGCGATCCACGGGCGATTTCAGCCCGGGCTGCCCTAGAGCCCGCTGCACCACTTCGGATGCTTGTTGCGCGTCCCCAGCCGCCGACCGGGCTTCCACCCATGCCAGCCAGGCCGCGCCGAAATTCGGGTCGAGCCTGACTGCGGTTTCGAAGTCGCCGCGGCCCCAGGCAGCGACAGCTTCGCCGCTTGCGGTGGAAAACTCATGCGCTCCTGCGTCGATATCCTTCGCCAGCCGGTCGAAGACGGGCAGTGCGGCGCCGTCGCCGGCCACGGTTCGGAGCGTCTTATGAGTCTGGGCGTCCTCGACCACAAACTCGAAATGAAGAGCTCCCTTGCGTTTTTCAAAATACCCATGCACCAGCTTGGTAGCGGTGGTGGCGTAGGCATCGCGCACGGCACTGACCTGGATGGGGATGGTGGCGGCAGCGCCTCCCAGGAGCTGATCGGTGACAATGCGCGGTCCAGCCGCGGCGATCCAGTCGAGACCCTGGTCGCCGGAAAGATTTTCGAAGGGCAGGAACGCGACGCGTTCCACCGGATTTCGAGCCCGGGAGCAACTGGCGGATAGAGCTAGCAGCAGAACTAGCGCGAGACCAAAACGCTGCCTCAGAGGACCTTGTACTCCGCTGCCAGAATTTGCTGGAACTCGAGGTTGTCCTGCAGTGAAGAGAATTCCGGCTCCACCTTGAACTTCTCGCGTTCCTTGAAGCCGTTTTCAAGCGCCTTGCGGATGTATTGCAGCGTCCGATCGGTCATGCCGGCCTTCGCACAGGTCTTGGCCAGAAGGAAGTAGTAGCCGGCGCGCTCTTCAATTGTGCGCTCCTGCACCATGACACCCTGGCTGCTGTGCTGCTCAAAAATGTTGGGGTCGATTGCGAAGGCCTGAACATACGCCTCCATCGCCTGTTCCACCTGCTTGCGCGCGTAATAGGCCGTTCCCAAATTACTCAAAACCGACGCCGAGTTAGGCGAGACGCGCAGCGCGTTCTTATACTGATTTATGGCACGCCGGTAGGACTTCTTGGCGTAATACACCGTACCTAGGTTGTTGATGGCTTCGGGATAGTTGGGCTTAAGCTTGATGGCTTTGCGGTAGTACTTCTCGGCGTTGTTGAGATCCTGCAGCTGGTGATAGGCGATGCCGGTCTTGTTGGCCAGGACGGCATTCTTTTCCGCTTCGGGCTTGTAGAAATCGATTGCCTCGCGGAACATCTTGCGGGCCATCATGATATCGCCGCGCAGCTCGGGGGTCAGGGCGGGGTTAGGAGGTGTGACCTGGTTGGAAACCGTCCGAAAGCCGTCCGAATTCGTTTGCACGGTAGGCGGAACCTGAAACGCCAAGCCAGCGCCCAAAGCCAGCAGGGGAACCAGAGACGTCATATATTAAGAGCCTCCTCCGTTATCTTTAACTGTATCATCGGCTGCGATAGCTGGGGTCTGGAGGGTGCCTGGGAATGCTAGGGTATATAAATGACGGAGGTCCGGAACCCTTTTGCGGATCCACTGCGATTTGAGCGACGCGTTCCTGAGTGTGCCATTGTCATCTTCGGCGCAACAGGCGATTTAGCCCGCCGCAAACTTCTTCCAGCGTTGTATAGGTTGGCGTACGACCGGCGCCTTCCGGCTTCCTTCGCGATTGTGGGCACGTCGCGCACGCCTCTAAGCGACGACGAATATCGCCAGCGCATGCTGGATGCCGTGAAAGAATTCAGCGAAGACGGCGAAATGGACGCTGAACTGTGGAAGCGTTTCGCCGCTAATCTCTACTACGTGGCCGGCAACGTAAGCCAAGGTGCGCTGTATGAGGGCCTGCGGGAGAAGCTCAGCACCATCGGACAGCAGAACGTTCTGTTCTATCTGTCTACGCAGCCCAGCTATTACGCTCCCATCGTGGACCAGATCGGCCATTCGCATCTGGCCGCCGCTCCCGAAGGCGCATGGCGGCGGCTGATTGTCGAAAAGCCCTTCGGCCACGATCTGAAAAGCGCTCAGGAATTGAGTTCGCGCATCCATGCGGTCTTTCGCGAGGAAGACACCTACCGGATCGATCACTACCTGGGCAAAGAGACCGTCCAGAATATCCTGGCTCTGCGCTTCGGCAACGGAATCTTCGAACCGTTGTGGAACCGGCGCTACGTCAATCACGTGCAGATCACCGCGGCGGAATCGATCGGGGTGGAAGGACGCGGCGCCTACTACCAGGAAGCCGGCGCACTGCGGGACATGATCCAGAATCACCTGCTGCAGGTGATGGCGACGGTGGCCATGGAGCCATCCGCGGTGTTCGAACCTAACTCGGTCCGCGACGAGCGCGCCAAGCTTCTGCGCTCCATCAAGATCATGCGGCCGGAGGAAGTGGACCAGTACGCGGTCGCCGGACAGTATAAAGGATTCCGCCAGGAACCCGGCGTGAATCCGGACGCACAAACCGATACATATGCCGCGGGAACTTTCTTCGTGGACAACTGGCGCTGGGCGGGCGTGCCGTTCTTCATCCGGACAGGCAAGAAACTCCCCAGGCGCGTGACGGATATCGCCATTCAGTTCAACTCGGCTCCCTTGGCCTTGTTCAGTTCCGGGGATGGGGCTCAGGCCGCCCGGCCGAATCTGCTGATCCTGCGGATCCAGCCAGAGGAGGGCATATCTCTGCTGTTCTTATCCAAGGAACCGGGGAGCGGAATGCGGCTGCGGCCGGTTTCGATGGACTTCAACTATGGGACTAGCTTTGGCGAGCGATCTCCTTCGGCCTATGAGACTTTGCTTGTCGATGCGATGGTGGGGGATCCGACGCTGTACACCCGGCAAGACATGGTAGAAGCTAGTTGGAGGGTGATTCAGCCGATTCAGGAGAACTGGAACGACCGGCGTTTCGATTTTCCGAATTACGAGCAAGGTACGTGGGGTCCGGCCGACGCCGACGCCATGATCGCCCGTCTGGGACGGCAGTGGCGCAATAGTTAGAGCGCGAGATCGATCTTATGGGTACCGCGACGCTTCAGCCCGAACGAATCCTGAAGGAACTGCACCAGCTATGGGCCCAGATGGCCCAGGACCAAGCCGAATCCGGCGGCGTTCTGCGAGCCTGCGCGATGACGCTGGTGGTCGCGGCCGAAGATAGTTCCGACGCGGACAAGATCCGCCAGACGGTGGGCGTGCTGATGCACAACCACCCGAGCCGCGCGGTGATTGTTCGTCCCGGCGGCGATGGCGCGGTACTGGATGCGCGCATATTTGCGGAGTGCTGGAAGCCCTTCGGCAAAGCCCAGCAGATCTGCTCGGAAGGCATCGAGATTACGTCGTTGCATAGCGGGCTGACTGAGGTCGCCAAGTTTCTGGTGCCTTTGCGGGTTCCGGATCTCCCGGTGGTGCTGTGGTGCCGGGGGTCCGGCGCTCTGGAACCGGGACGTTTCGAACCTCTGTTTTCATTGGCCGACAAAATCATCTTCGATTCCATTAACGTTGCCGATGCGGATAGCGCGCTGCAATACTTGCGCCGGCTGCGCAAGAGCGGGCGTCGCGTGGCGGACCTGCATTGGACCCGGCTCACGGGCTGGCGGGAGGTGTTGGCGCATCTTTTTGACGATGGCGCTATGGCGCCCGACCAGGTAACCGCGGCACAGGTCACATTCGGAGGACCTAGCGTCACCACCTGCGCGCGGTATTTCGCGGCTTGGATTCGTGCGGCGCTTCCGGCGGCGCGTGTGACGATCGGGGCAAACGGAACCAAAGAAGGTCCGATCGGGTTGAACTCGGTGAAGCTCACCACGTCATCGGACAGTCTTATGATCGCTGCGGGCGGCGATCATTGCGTCGAGGTATCGGGATGCGGCCGGCATTACCGGTCCATGCTGCCATCGAGTTCGGAAGAAGCTCTGATGCAGGAAGAGCTTAGCATCCTGGGTCCGGATCTGGAGTACGAGCGCGCGCTCAACGCATGAACTATGACGATCCGGCGATTTCCAGATCCCCTATCTGCGGCCCACGCGTGCGGGCGGCGAGCCATGGATCTGCTGGCGGAGGCGCTCAACACGAAAGAATGGGCGACGCTGGCCATTTCTGGCGGGTCCTCGCCCAAGCCAATGTTTGAGCTGTTCGCCGCCAGCGGATTCCCCTGGAGCCGCGTGCACGTGTTCTGGGTGGACGAACGGTACGTTCCGCCCAACGATTTGCAGAGCAATTTTCGAATGGCGAATGCAACCTGGCTGGCTCCGGCCAAGGTTCCGGCGGAGAATATTCACCGCGTCCGCACGGAGCTGGAGCCGCACGAGGCCGCTCATGAGTATGCCGAGAACATAAAGGCTCTGTTCGGAGTACGGCCGGGTTCGATGCCGCGTCTGGATGTGATCCATCGCGGAATGGGACCGGACGCGCACACGGCGAGTTTATTTCCGGGCGAGCCGCTGATCGCTCGCGACAAAGACCAAAGTGAAAACATCGCCGCGGCGGTGTGGGTCGAAAAGATGCATCAGTGGCGCATCACGCTGCTGCCGCCCGTACTGGAAGCGGCGCACCACACGGTAATTCTGGCGACGGGTGAGGATAAGGCGGCGGCGCTTCACGCGGTACTGCACGGACCCTACGAGCCGATGAATTTCCCGGCGCAGATCGCAGCCAGGGAGGCGACTTGGTATATTGACGATGCAGCCGGCGCGACGTTGACTGAAGACAATGCATGAGGTTCACGCGTAGAACATTCATTCGCGGGGCTATCACATGGCCAACGACGCTCCCCCTGCTGGGTGTGCTGCCGTTCACCAGGACCGCCGAGCAGACTGCGCCCGGTCCAGTGGTCACCCGACTGGTTCTGGGCGGTGATGTCATGCTCTCGCGGCATGTGGGCCGCCTGGCGCGGGCTCAGAATGATCCGGCGTTTCCCTTGCGGGACCTTGCTCCCGTGCTGCAGGCTGCCGATATCGCGTTCGTTAACCTGGAATCACCTTTTTCGGACAAAGGGCATGTAGTCGAGCACGGCATGATCTTCAAGGCCGAGCCGGAAATGATCGCCGCGCTGGAACTGGCGGGTGTCGATATCGTCTCGACGGCGAACAACCATGCTCGCGATCAGGGATCGCACGGTGTCGAATTCACCGTGGATTGGCTGGAGCGTCATCAGATTGCGGCCGTCGGCTCGGGGAAAACGGCCGAGGCGGCCCATGCCGGCACGGTGATCCAGCGCAACGGCGTTCGCTTTGGATTTCTGGCGTATGCCTACGATCAGTCCAATGGAAATCATCCCGATACGGATGATCGCGTGGCGGTGATGGATCTGGCCTGCCTGCGTCAGGATTTGGCTGCGATGCAGCCGCGTGCGGATGTCATGATCGTCTCAATGCACGCCGGCACGGAGTACGCGAGCAAGCCCAACCCGCAGCAGATGAGCTTCGCGCAGGCAGCTATTGATGGCGGAGCGCGCGTGGTGGTGGGCCATCATCCTCACGTCACGCAGCCCTGGGAACGCCGCGGCGAAGGGGTTATTTTCTATTCCCTGGGCAATCTGGTGTTCGATCAGTTCCAACGGGTGGAAACGCAGCACGGCGCCTTGGCGGAAGTGATTTTTGAAGGCCCGAAGATGGCACGAGCCAACCTGCTTCCAGTGGACATCCTTGGAACCGTGCCACGCCTGGCTAGCTCTGCTCCATCGCGACCGGCGGCTTCCGGCCTAGCATCGACCGCCGGGCCAGCGACAAGATAACGAGTCCCAATCCGACCAGCAGCATGGTGTCCGCTTCGGGCACGGAATACGCCTCAAAATCGGTCAGGACCACCTTGGGGGCGAATGCCGAAGCCTGAATGAATAGCGATCCTGTGAGGGGCGTATTGCTCACGACTCCAAAAAACTGAACATCGGAGGCACTGGTATTTATAACTGAATAGGTGCAGCTTCCCTGAGTAGTCCCGACGCACCAACTGCCCAGCGGAGCAGATCCGGAAACTAGGGTGATGTGGAATCCAAAAGCATAGACGGGAGTTGCCACCGGGAAATTGATCTGGACTCTCTGATCCGATTGCGTAGCCGTCAGCTTGCCGGAGTTTACGGTGAAATCGACGGGGCTCAGAACGAAGTCAACTCCCAGGAAATCGATGCCGGTGCCGCTGGCATTGTACAAGCCACCGGATGCCAGATCGCTACCGCTAAATATCAGACTTGGATTGAGCAAAGTGAGGGAACCGAGCGCGCCGGTGAAATTCCCTTCTTGGGACGCGCCGGAATAGTAACTGGTGGTCGCCTGGAGAGGGGCCATCAGCAAAGTCGTCATCGCGAGGACCGGAACTGCCAGTCTGAGTGGCAACATGAACACCTCCCTGTTCCGAATCGAGAATTTTTCGATTCGATACTTGGTAGCGGGAGGGGGCAATTTGTCTTACAGGGATATCCCTTACCCTTAACCGCACAGGGCAGTCCCCTGAGTACTTAGACTTTGGGCGCCGGAGGGGGCAGGTCGCGGGCGGGACAGACTGATTCGAAGTTAACCTTGCGATGCGATCCGTCGCAAAACGGCTTGTTGGCGGACTGTCCGCAGCGGCACAGGCCGATCACGGTACGGCCGCCCAAGCCGAACGGCTTGCCTTGCGCGTCGACGATCTCGACGTCGCCTTCCACGCGGAGGGATCCATTGTCATTGATGATGATTTTAGCTGGCATTCCCTCGATGCTAGCAGAGTGCTCCGATGCAATAATGAATGCGAATGCGAATTCGAGGACAAACTGTCCCGATCCTCATCGCCGCGGCGTCGGGCGTTTTCGCCCAAAAGAACGACCCGCTACCTCGCATTCGAGCACAAATGGCTGAGTTGCTTCGCGGCCAGCCGAACTACACCTGTACCGAGACGATTGAGCGCACCCGGCAGACTC
>Ga0105245_10000651_pt1 | contig 31576 bp, 25 predicted proteins | sample KBSM54metaG_FD_81523 | JGI IMG/M metagenome (GOLD analysis project Ga0105245, IMG submission 81523) | Miscanthus rhizosphere microbial communities from Kellogg Biological Station, Michigan, USA - KBS M5-4 metaG | ecosystem: Host-associated > Plants > Roots > Rhizosphere > Soil | place...
AGAACGATCCTGCGACCGCGATCGACACGACGATCACCGTCACCGATGCGGACAACGCGAACCTCACGGGCGCGGCCGCGCAGATCACGGCGAACTACAACAACACCCAGGACATCCTGAGCTTCACGAACACAGCGACGATCACGGCATCGTGGAACGTCGCGACGGGAACGCTGACGCTCTCCGGCACCGACACGGTCGCGAACTATCAGGCCGCGTTGCGCGCAATCAAGTACAACAACACGAGCGACACGCCGACCGCAGCAGCGCGCACGGTGAGCTGGACGGCGACCGACGGCGCGCTCACGAGCACGCCGGTGACCTCGACGATCAACGTCATGCCGGTCAACGATGCGCCGGTGCTCACCGCGGGCGCGACGCTCAACTACACCGAGAATCAGGCTGCGACAGTCATCGACAACACGATCACTGTCAACGACGTCGACAACACGAATCTCACCGGCGCTACGGTCCAGATCACGGGCAACTACGTGAACGGTGAGGACGTGCTGAGCTTCACGAATACCGCGAACATCACGGGCAACTTCGTGGCGGCGACCGGAACGCTGACCTTGACCGGCAGCGACACGACCGCGAACTACCAGGCTGCATTGCGCACGGTGAAGTACAGCAACGCCTCCGACAATCCGTCGACGGCGGCGCGCACGGTCACATGGATCGGCACGGACGGCACGACGCCGAGCGCCGGCGTCACCTCGACGATCAACGTTACGGCCGTCAACGATGCGCCGGTCCTCACCGCCGGCGGTACGCTCAACTACACCGAGAACCAGGCACCGGCCGCGATCGATACGACGATCACGATCAGCGACGTCGATAGCGCGACGCTCACCGGCGCGACCGTGCAGATCACGGCGAACTACGATATCGGCAACGACATCCTCTCGTTCGCGAACACGGCGAACATCACCGCGACGTTCCTCCCGGCAAACGCGAAGATCGTGCTCAGCGGAACGGACACGATCGCGAACTACCAGGCTGCGCTGCGCGCGGTCATGTTCAACAACACATCCGAGAATCCGTCCGGCGCTTCGCGCACGGTGACCTGGCAGGTCGATGACGGCGGCGCCGTCGCGAACCTCTCCAACACTCCGACCAGCACGATCACTGTGACTCCGGTCAACGATCCGCCGGTTGTCACCGCGGGCGGCGGCTTCACGTACACCGAGGGTGATCCGGCGACGGTCATCGACAACACGGTGACGGTGAGCGACGTCGACAACACGAACATCGCCAGCGCGACGGTGCAGATCACCGCGAACTACATCAACGGTCAGGACGTGCTGTCGTTCTCGAACACGGCCAACATCACGGGCAACTTCGTCGCGGCCACGGGCACGCTCACGCTGACCGGTTCCGACACGCTGGCCGCGTATCAAGCCGCGCTGCGCACGGTGAAGTACAACAACCTCTCGACTTCGCCGTCGGCCGCGCCGCGTACGGTCACCTGGATCGTCAACGACGGTACCAACAACAGCGCCGGCGCGACCTCGACGATCAACGTCATCTCCATCAACACCGCGCCGACGGTCACCGCGGGCGCCACGCTCAACTACACCGAGAACCAGGCTGCGTCGGTCATCGACAACACGATCACCGTGACCGATCCCGACACGACCAACATGGCTTCGGCGACCGTGACGATCACCGGCAACTACGCGAACGGCCAGGACATCCTGTCGTTCGTCAACACCGCGAACATCACCGGCAACTTCGTCGCCGCGACCGGAACGCTCACGCTCACGGGCAGCGACACCACGGCCAACTACCAGGCCGCGTTGCGCACCGTGAAGTACTTCAACAACTCCGACAACCCGAGCGGCTTGACGCGCACGGTGAGCTGGCAGGTCAACGACGGCGACTCGTCGAACAACCTGTCGACCGTCGTGACGTCGACGATCAACGTGACGCCGGTCAACGATGCGCCGACGCTCACCGTCGCCGCGTCGCTCAACTACACCGAGAACGACGCGGCCACGGCCATCTCGCCGGCGGCGACGGTCACGGATCCCGACAACGTCAACCTCACCGGCGCGACGATCTCGATCACCGCGAACCTCGCGTCAGCTCAGGACGTTCTGTCGTTCACGCCCGTGGGAAGCATCACCGGCTTGTACAACAGCGGCACGGGAGTTCTCACGCTCTCCGGCACCGATTCGCTGGCGAACTACCAGACGGCTCTTCGCAGCGTGAAGTATTTCAACAACAGTGAGAACCCGAGCGCCCTCGCGCGCACCATCAGCTGGATCGCCACCGACGGCGTGACGCCGTCGACGACCCAGACCACGACGATCAACGTCACCTCGGTCAACGACGCGCCGGTCGTCACCGCCGGTGCGACGCTCAGCTACACCGAGAATCAGGCAGCGAGCGTCATTGACAACACGGTCACCGTATCTGACGTCGATAACGCCAACATCGCCAGCGCCACCATCTCGATCACCGGCAACTTCGCGGGCGCCGAAGATGTGTTGTCGTTCGTGAACACGGCGAACATCACGGGCAACTACGTCGCCGCGACCGGCATCCTCACGCTCACCGGCAGCGATACAGTTGCGAACTACCAGGCCGCGCTGCGCACCGTGAAGTACATCAATAGCAGCGACAACCCGAGCGGCGCGACGCGCACGATCTCGTGGCAGGTCAACGACGGCGCGACGAACAGCAACGCCGCGACGTCGACGATCACCGTGACTCCGGTGAACGACGCGCCGACGATCGTCGCCGGCGGTCCGCTCAACTACACCGAGAACCAGGCGCCGACCGCGGTGAGCTCGACGCTCACGCTCACCGATCCGGACAGCGCGAACATCACCGGCGCCTCCGCGCAGATCACCGGCGCGTACATCAACGGCCAGGACATCCTGTCGTTCACGAACACGGCGAACATCACCGGCTCGTTCAACGCCGCCAGCGGAACGCTCACGCTCTCCGGCACCGACACCGTCGCGAACTACCAGACGGCGCTTCGCAACATTCTTTACAGCAACACGAGCGAGAGCCCGTCGACCGCGGCGCGCACGGTCACCTGGAACGCCACCGACGGCACGACGCCGGCTGCGTCGCAGACCTCGACCATCAACGTCACGTCGGTCAACGACGCGCCGGTGCTCACCGCCGGCGGCACGCTCAACTACACCGAGAACCAGGCCGCGACCGCGATCGACACGACGATCACCGTCAGCGATGTCGATTCGGCGAGCCTCACGAGCGCGACGATCGTCATCTCCGCCAACTACGTCAACGGTCAGGACGTCCTGTCGTTCGCGAACACGGCGAACATCACCGGCGTCTTCAACGCCGCGACGGGCACGCTGACGCTCACCGGCAGCGACACGCTGGCGAACTACCAGACCGCGCTGCGCAACGTGAAGTACAACAACACCAGCGAGAATCCGTCGACGCTCCCGCGCACGATCACGTGGCAGGGCAACGACGGCGCCGGCGTGAACAACCTGTCGAATCAGCCGACGTCGACGATCAACGTCACGGCGGTCAACGACGCACCGGTCGTCATCGCCGGCGGCACGCTCGTCTACACCGAGAATCAGGTCGCGACGGCCATCGACAGCGGACTGACCGTGACGGACGCCGACTCGGCGAACCTCACCGGCGCGACGGCGCAGATCACCGCGAACTACGTCAACGGCGAGGACATCCTCTCCTTCGCGAACACCGCGAACATCACGGGCACCTTCAACGCCGTCAACGGCACGATGACGCTCACCGGCACCGACACCGTGGCGAACTACCAGGCCGCGCTGCGCGCGATCAAGTACAACAACACGTCGGAGAATCCGTCGACGTCGCCGCGCACGGTGACGTGGCAGGTCAACGACGGAGCCGGCGCGAACAATCTCAGCGCGCTCGTCACCAGCACGATCTCGGTGACCTCGGTCAACGACAAGCCGGTCCTCACCGCGGGCGCGACGCTCACGTACACGGAAAACGACGCGGCCACGATCATCGACAACACCATCACGGTCAGCGACGTCGACTCGACGACGCTCACGGGCGCCACGATTCAGATCACCGGCAACTACGCCAACGGCCAGGACGTCCTGTCGTTCGCGAACACGGCGAACATCACCGGCGTCTTCAACGCCGCGACGGGCACGCTCACGCTCACCGGCACCGATACGCTCGCGAACTATCAGACCGCGCTGCGCACGGTGAAGTACGCCAACACGTCCGAGAATCCGTCGGCGCTGTCGCGCACCGTGACGTGGATCGGCAACGACGGCGCCGCCGCGAACAATCTCTCCACCGGCGTGACGAGTTCGATCACCGTCATCCCGGTCAATGACCCGCCGGTGCTCGCGAACACGGCCACGCTCAACTACACGGAGAACGCCGCCGCCACCGCGATCAACACCGCGATCACGGTGACCGACGTCGACTCGACGAACCTCACGAGCGCCACGATCCAGATCACGACGAACTACAACAACGGGCAGGACGTGCTGTCGTTCACCAACACGGCGAACATCACCGGATCGTTCAGTGCTGCCACCGGAACGATGACCCTCACCGGCAGCGACACGGTTGCGAACTATCAGACGGCTCTGCGCAACGTGAAGTACAACAACACGTCCGACGATCCGACGACGCTCGCGCGCACGGTCGTCTTCCAGGTCGACGACGGCGGCTCGCCGCTCCATCTGTCGAACACCATCAACAGCACGGTGAACGTCACCGCGGTCAACGATCCGCCGACCGCGTTCGCGTTCACGAATCTCCCCGCGCAGGCAGGCATCGCCATCACGTATCCGGCCGCGAAGCTCGGCGGCACGGACCTCGAGGCGGGGACGACGATCACCATCGACACGACGCCGATCAACCTCGTGAACATCGGCTCGATCACCATCAACGCCAACGGCAGCTTCACGGTCACGCCGCTTCCGGCTTCGGCCGGCGGCACGGCTTCGTTCCAGTACCGCGTCTCCGACAACGGCAATCCGGCTCCGGGCGTCAACGGCTCCTACGTCACCGTGTCGTTCGCGGTGGCAGGTCCGGCCATCTACTTCGTGAAGAATCCGGCCGTCGGTCTCGCTAACTGCACGCTCGGCAACGAGTGCTTGCTGGCGACGGCAATGACGAGCGTGAACGCGAACGCGAATTCGTACGCGTTCATCTCCGATGCGAACAGCCACGCGCTCGGCGCGGCGGCGACTCTCGCCAGCGGTTCATCGATCATCGGTCAGGGGCTCACGGCCATCGGCGGCATCGACACGTTCACCGACTTCGACACATTCTTCGGCATCTCCGCTCCGGCGCAGGGCACGCTCGCGGCGCGTCCGGCGATCGCCCAGACGAAACCGACGGTCACCACGTTCAACATCGCGCTCAACACGAACTCGAAGGTCCGCGGCTTCAACTACAGCTCGGGCAATAACCTGTCCGGCATTACCGCCAGCGCGAAGACCGGTCTGCAGGTCGACCTCGGCACGATCAACACCAACACCCCGGGTGCGGCGGTGACGTTCGCCGTCGACATCTCCGGCTCGTCGAGCGGCCCGATCTTCAGGTTCGGCGCGATCACGGCGGCAGGAAACGGCGCGAGTGCGAAAGGCGTGAACTTCGTCGCGACGAGCCCGAACGCCGTCATCTTCAGCACGGTCAGCTCGGTCAACAACACCGCCGTAACGATCGCCAGCAGCGGCACGACGAACTTCACTTTCGGCAACATTTCCACGAGCGGTACGGGCGCCGGCGTGAACATTTCGACGACCAGCGGCAACTTCACCTTCGGCAGCGTCACGACGTCGACGGGCGCGGCGGTCACGACCAACGGCACCGGCGCCGGTAACTTCACCTTCACCAATGTCACGTCGACGACCGGACAGGCGGCCAGCCTCACCACCGGAACGGGCACCTGGACGTTCGCGCAGATCAACGCTAACGGCGCGGGCACAGGCATGTTCGTGACGGGCCAGACGGGCACCAACTTCACCGTCAACGGCGGCACGATTCAGAACTGCACGGCGAAGGGCGCCGACATCCGCTCGTCGAACAACATCAACCTCAAGAACATGGCCTTCACGGGCAACGGCACGGGCAACGGTCCGAGTGCGACCTGCGCCGACATCGTCGCGTCGCGCACGAACAACGGCCCGGCGAATTGCAACGGCAACATCCTGATGCTGAGCGACAACACCGTGCTGATCCAAAACACCAGCGCGACGGGAAGTAAGCAGATCGGCATCGACGGCCAGTCGGTCACCAACCTCACGCTCACCACCGTGACGGTCACAGGGAACGGTGATGAGGTCAAGGAAGACGGCGTGCAGCTCGCGAACATCGGCGGCACGCTCTTGGTCGACACGAACAGCTTGTTCCGGGACAACGCCGCCGATCAGTTCGAAGTGGCGAACGATACCGGTACGGCGACGCTCAACTTCACGAACTCGACGTTCAGCTGCACGAACTTCGCGACGACAGCGGGCGGCACGGCGCCGAGCCCCGGCACCAACACGGCCAACGGCGGCATTCAGTTGATCGGCCGCGGCACCGCGACCATGAATCCGACGGTCAAGGGCTGCACGTTCTCGAAGATCTTCTCGTACGGTCTGTCGCAGGACTTCGGCACGAGCGCCGGCGGTACGTCGAGCGGCGGCACGGTCGTCTTCGGTGCGAACGGCGTCGGCAACGGCAACACGTTCACGAATTGCGGTCTCGGCGCCAACGTGGCCACGACTGCCACGGGCAACGTCACCTACAACATCGTCAACAACACAGCGACGAACGACACCACGATCACGACGACGAACTCGACGACTCCGTTCAGCAGCTCGATGGCGGGCACGTCGGCGGGCCAGCAGTACGTCGGACTCATCGACAACAACACCGTCGGTACGTTGGGCGGCGCGGTGGCCTCGGGATGCTTCAAGGGGAACTGCAACGGCATCGAGCTGACGTCATCGCTCGCGTCCGGAACACACAAGATCACGGTGACGAACAACAAGGTTTACCACGTCAACGGCGGCGGTATCGTCATCACCTCGAGCGGCGGATCGACGAACGCGATGCGCCTCGTGGTCAACAACAACACGATGGACAACCCGGACGGAACGGGTACCTCGGGCATCCTCGTGCGCGACACGGATCCGAGCGTGGCGACGAGCACCGTCGGCTGCCTGCAGATGACGGGCAACGACATCAACGGTCTCTGGGCGTCGGCGACGACGCATCACAGCGCGCTGCGCATTCAGAACCTCGCCGCCCCGACATTTGCGCTCGTCGGATACAACCCGAGTACCGACTACGCGGCGGGTGCATGTTTCGGTGCGACCTGCAACGGCGGCGCGAACACCGATCCCAATGCGGCCGACTATCTCGTGAACCAGAATCCGGCGACGAACACGAAGCAGCTCGCGGTCGCCAACGGCAGCACGGCCAGCCAGATTCGTGGAGGTACGGCGGGCGCGTGGACAGGAACCGCGGCAGCGTGTCCGTAAGAATCAAGCGTTAGGTGGGAGAGCACCTCGGTCAGGCGAGGTGCTCTCGGTCCAAAGTCCAGGGTCCAAAAGTCCAAAAGACCAAAGTCCAAAGGTCCCAAAAAGTCGAGAGAGGACGAAGGAGGCAACACGATGAGTAACCCTTTCATGGGTGAGTTGCGGATCATCTCTTGGAATTTCAATCCCAAAGGCTGGGCGTTTTGCAACGGACAATTCCTGCCGATCAATCAGAACCAGGCTCTCTTCTCACTCCTGGGGACGATGTACGGCGGCAACGGCCAGACGACGTTCGCGCTGCCGGATCTGCGCGGCAAGACGCCGATTCACATGGGCAGCGGATTCACCGAAGGACAGGCCGGCGGCGAATACGCGCACACGGTCACGCAGTCCGAGATGCCGGCCCACAACCACTTGGTGACGTCCACGGGCACCGCCGGAACGCTAACGAGTCCGCAGAGCAACTTCTTCGCGACCGACAACGTGCGCCCGTACGAGACGACCACCCAAACGACGTTCATCCCGTCGACCGTCACCAACGTCGGTGGCAGCCAGCCGCACAACAACTTGCAGCCGTATCTCGTGCTCAACGTCATCATCGCCCTCACGGGCATCTTCCCGAGCCAGAACTAGAGAGGAGCTGAAAAATGGGTCAACCTTTTGTCGGTGAAATTCGCATGTTCGGCGGAAGCTTCGCTCCGGCTGGCTGGGCCATGTGCCAGGGCCAGCCGATGCCGATTTCGCAGAACGAGACGCTGTTCAATCTGATCGGAACGACGTACGGCGGCGACGGTCAGAACACGTTCGACCTTCCCAATCTCGCCGGACGCATCCTGATTCACCAGGGGACCAACGCCGGCCAGACGTTCCAGATCGGCGAAGCGGCGGGCACAGAATCCGTGACGCTCACCACGCAGCAGATTCCGAATCACACGCACGCGATGCTGGCGAGCACGAACAACGGTTCGCAGCCCCAGCCGCAGGGCGGAGTGCTCGCGAAGACGACGTCGGGCTTCATGTACTCCGCGTTCCCGCCGGGAGTGGCGATGAACGCGTCGTCCGTGCAACCGATCGGCGGCAGCCAGCCTCACGAAAACATGATGCCGTATCTCGTCGTCACGTTCATCATCTCGCTGTTTGGCATCTTCCCGCAGCCGAACTGAGAAGAAGGAGAGAGAGAACATGTCCAGTCCATTCGTTGCAGAGATCCGCATGTTCGGCTTCAATTTCGCCCCGACGGGTTGGGCGTTTTGCGATGGCCAGCTCATGCCGATCTCGCAGAACACCGCGCTCTTCTCGCTGCTGGGAACGTTCTACGGCGGCGATGGTAAATCGACCTTTGCGCTTCCGAACCTGCAGGGCTCCGCGGCCATGTGTCAGGGCCAGAGTTCGGTGGGTACCGACTACTTCCTCGGCCAACAGTCCGGATCGGAGTTCGTCACGCTGATTCAGACCGAGATCCCGATTCATACTCACAACATTCAGGCGTACACGGACGATCCGGCCGATACGCAAACGCCGGGGCCGCAGTTCACGCTCGGCAACGCGTCCGGCATTACGCCGTACCTCGCGACGGCTCCAAGTCCAGTGACGATGAATTTCAACCAGCTCTCGATCGCGGGCGGCAGCCTCCCGCACAACAACATGTCGCCGTATCTCACGGTGAATTTCTGCATCGCGCTCCAGGGCGTCTTCCCGGCACGCAACTAGATTCGATCGGTGGCGATGCGGCGGCGCGAGCCGCCGCATCGACTTCCTCCGCTGACGCTGAATGACGACGAACCTCCCGCCGCGCGACGCCATCACGTTCCGCCCCTGCACTCCGGAAGACGTTCCGTTTCTCCGGCATCTCTACGCATCCACGCGCGAAGACGAGCTCCGCAACGTCTTCCAATGGACGGACGAGCAGAAGAGCGTGTTTCTCGACATGCAGTTCGACGCGCAGAAGAAGCATTACGACGAGTTCTACGCGGACGCCGATTTCCTCGTGATCGAGCTCGAGGGTGAGCCGATCGGACGGCTCTACATTTTTCGCGACGCGGTGGTGATCGAAATCGTCGACATCGCGATACTGCCGGCATATCGCGGACGCGGAATCGGACGCGTGCTCCTCGAAGAGATCATCGCCGAGGGAGCGTCGACGAAGAGAAGGGTGGAGATCTACGTCGAGCACAACAATCCCGCGCGTCATCTGTACGATCGTCTCGGCTTTGAGCACATCGACACGAACGGCGTGTACCACCGCATGGTGTGGAAACCGGCTACGTGAATACCGCTTCGTATTCGGTCGCGATCTCGTCTTGTCCGATCGGTACCATGAAGATCTCCTCGAATGCTCCGCTTTCGCTCCGCAACGAAAACAGCCCTTGCGGCAGGATCTCGCCCGGCGGTCCGAGAAAATACAACGCGAATGGCTCGCGTTTCGGCGTCACTCCGGTGCGGCTGCGGCGCCGATGCGGCGGTTCGTACGAAACCACGTCGTCGAGCTTCAACGTCGTCGTGCGGCCGTCCGAAAGCGCAACTTCGAACACGGTGCCAATGAGGGGCTTTGCTTTGTCGATCGTCAGCGCGCCAAGATCGTAAGTTTCCACGTTGTCCCACTCCCACTCTGATTGACTCTTTTGGGTCCCTCTTTTTAGCACATGAGTCGAGCGCTCTTTGTCGTTTCTACCGGCCGATGCGGAACGCAATGGCTCGCGCACGCGCTCGCACAGCGCCTCGGCGATTCCGCGGTCGTCGAGCACGAGCCGCTCGACAACGACTACGCGCCGCGCGCGATGCTCGCCGCACGCGATCCGCATCGCCTCGATGCCGAGCTCGCGCAGCCGATCCTCGAGCACATCGACTCCATCGAGGAGACGCTGCAGTCGAAGCCGTACATCGAATGCGGCTATCCGGCGTGGAGCACGATCCCGTACTTCGTCGAGCGCTTTCGCGATCGCGTGAAGATCGTCCATCTCGTGCGCGATCCGATTCACACCGCGTACTCGTGGCTCACGCAGCACGCGTACACGCCGCCGATGTCTCCTCATCTTCGGGAGAGAGTGCTGCTCTCGCCGTTCGACGAAGGCGTGCGTCATCCGTCGTATCAAAAGAGATGGGCGTCACTGACGCCGTACGAGAAGGCGCTCTACTATTGGCTCGAAGTGAACACACTCGGCGTCGAGCTCGCGGAGTCCACGGCAGTGCCGGTGATGAGGATTCGATTCGAAGAGTTGTTTCGTCCCGAGTCGATCGACCGGCTGCTCGCATTCGCCGGATTGACCGCGGTAAACGGCGAAGGGGAGCCGCCGCGAGTCGACGAGTTCCGTTTTGCGCTCGCGGCATGGGACGATCCGCACCTGATCTCCCGGCATCCGGAAGTCGTATCGCTGGCCTCGAAGTTGGGCTACGGCACGAATGCCATCGATGAAGAGTCTTTGCGCAAAAGATACCTAAGAGTTTCTTGAATCAGTCACTTAGACGTTGCGTCCGGATTGCGGACGACCGTTCGGATCTCAGTTCGATGGATGGTAGGAATTAACGCTGCAGGTACGGAATGAAGTTTAGTCTTTTCAATGACTTATCGTTCTTTGCGATTGTTCTTTGTAACGGCCCGAACGTGGCGTACCATGTCGCTCGGTCCAACGAAGGAAAGGGAGTATGAGCTCAAAAGTTAACGCTGGTTTCGGCCGCCGGGAGTTTCTCGTCCTCTCATCGAGCTGTGCCGTGGCGACGCTCGCCCTCGGTCCGAAGCTCTTCGCTGATACGTTCGCGCGTCCGCGCGACCTCGCGATCGGCGTCGCGCCCATCGACGAGATCGATCGAGCGCGCACGAGCCTCTTCGAGACTCGTCTCGCGCCGGCGTCGGCGATCACGTCGCCGGACGGTTCTTTCCTTCGCAACGGTGCGCGCGTCCGCTTCGCGGGCAGCGCCGTCACCGACACGCAGCGCACCATCGGCTTCCGTTCGCATTATCTCGTCGACGACAACGACATTGCCGTCGAGTCGTGGGGCTTCAATCGCTCCACGGGCGTCGGCTCCGGACGCTCGGAGTATGCGATGCCGATCGAAGTCGAGCAGCGGCTTCGCTTTTCGCTTGTCGTACAAGACACTGATGCGCGACGCCGCGGCGTCGCCGCGCCGCAGCCGGAGACGACTCCGAGCGTCGTGTTGAGCCTTCTCGACGAGCCGGATACGACGAAGCTCGCGCGCGCGTACTACGTCATCGTTCCTCTTCACGACGGCGCATCTGCGCCGCGCTGGAATGAGCTGACGCTGCACAACCATCAAGGCAACATGCTGATGCACGAGATGCGCGATGGACTCGTGCAGCCGGTCGAGCGCGAGCACTTCGTGCTGCGCGTCGACTACGCGAAGCCCGGCTTCTGATCTGCAGCAGCAGTCGACGCCACGAACTCGCGCAGCCAGTCGTTCATCGCCACATCGAAGATGAGGTGCACGCGCGGCGTCGTACCGCGATTGAGCACCGAGTGCGGTTTGTCGACGTCGATGTACCAGCATTCGCCGGGCCTCATCACCACGCGCTCGTTGTCGACGACGAAATCGACATCGTCATTCGTCAGCACCGGCACGTGCATGCGGATCTCGTCCCACTCGAAGCCGACGAATGCGTCCCGATGTTCTTTGATGCCTGCCTTCGGCGCGAGCTTGAGAAATCGCACCGAACGAATCGGCGCCTCGAATGCGCCGATCACGTCGCGCACGTAAGGGCAGGCGTCGAATAGCGGCAAGTCCGCGAACTCGTCCGGCCGCGACGGATCGATCGACAGCGTGAGCTTCGTATTGCTGTTGCCACGCAGCGCGATGCCGCTCCATTCGCCGAAGTGATACGCCCTGTTGAAATGACGCTCCCACGCGATGCGCGACTCCGCTTCGGCGAGATCGCGCTCGAGCCGGGAGGCGTCGAAAGAGCAGGGGAGTCGGACCGCGCTGAGCATTGCCCGCCATTTTAGATACGATTCCGCGCGATGCAGCCGCCGAACGACATCAATCTCGACCTCGGATTCGGAACCGTCGTCGCGCGCGAGTCGCGTCAGCGTCTCCTGAACAAGGACGGCACGTTCAACGTGCGGCGCGAAGGCCTGCCGTTCCTGCACACGCTCGCGTTCTATCACTACCTCCTCAACATCTCCTGGCCGAAGTTCCTCGGCTACGTGTTCGGCGCCTACATGCTCGTGAACGCGCTCTTCGCGTGCGGATACGTGGTGTGCGGCGCTCATGCGATCACCGGCTTCGAGGGGCAAGGGATGCCGCTGCGATTCTCGACCGCGTTCTTCTTCAGCGTCGACACGCTGGCGACGATCGGCTACGGCAACATCGCACCGGTGAACATGGCGGCGAACCTTCTCGTGACGGCCGAAGCGTTGGTGGGATTGCTCGGATTTTCGGTGGTGGCGGGCATCGTGTTCGCCCGCTTCGCGCGCCCGGTTGCGCAAATTGTGTTCAGCAGGAACGCGATCATTGCGCCGTATCGCGGCATCAACGCGCTCATGTTTCGCATCGTGAACAAGAAGACGAACGAGATCGTCGAACTGTCGGCGACGGTGCTCCTCGCGCGGAGGAAGAGCGCCGACGACGCCGTGCGTGAGTTCATCCCGCTGAAGCTCGAGCGGCCGAGCGTCGTCTTCTTTCCGCTGTCGTGGACGATCGTTCATCCCATCGACGAAACGAGTCCGCTCAACGGCGTCGACGAAAAGAAGCTTCGCGATTCGGACGCCGAGATCCTCATCCTCCTCAACGGATTCGACGAGACCTACGCGCAGACGGTACACACCCGCTCGTCATATCTGGCCGAGGAGATCGTGTGGGGCGCACGGTTCAGTCCGATGTTCGTGCGAGACGACGGACCCGAGATCGCCGTCGACATTCGCAAATTGCACGATATTCAGCGCGTGCCGCTGTAAACACTCCGATGTGACGGGGAGTCCAAACTCGCATGAGAAGCAGAATGCGGCTCGTTTCCGTGGTGCTCGCCCCGCTCTTTCTCTTTGCGACCGAGGCGAGTGAGAACTGTCCGATGGGCGGTGTGGCGGCGAATGCGCCCGCCGAACGGCAGCGCATCGCGTATCACAACGCCTCCGTGGCCGCGGAGCTCGTCGCGCCGTCCGCGACGTCGGCGCCGCATCGCCGCTCCGTGATCGCGCCGACGAATCCGATCGCGTCGTTCCCGCCGACGATCAACTTCATCGACAGCGATCTCTTTTCGGCGATGCAGCAGTCGTCGATCGTTCCGACGACGCTCGCGAGCGATGAAGAGTTCCTTCGCCGCATCACGCTCGATCTCACCGGCGCGATTCCCGACTCCGCCGCGGTCACTGCCTTCATCAACGACAAGACGGTCGACAAGCGCGCGAAGAAGATCGATGAGCTGATGGCGTCGGATGCGTTCGTCGATCGCTGGACGATGTGGTTCGGCGATCTCGTGCAGAACGTCACCGTCTCCAACAATGTCCGCGAGTACTACCTCGGACGCAACGCCTACTACCAGTTCATCAAAGACTCGATCAAGAACAACAAGCCGTACGACCAGCTCGCGCGCGAAGCCATCACCGGCGCCGGCGACAGCTTCCTGACCGGCAACGCCGATTACGCCGTGCGCCAGCTGCAGAACAACGGACCTCCGCAGGACACGTACGACAACCTCGTCGCGCACTCCGGCGAGAAGTTCCTCGGCATGCCGCTGCTCTGCCTCTCGTGCCACAACGGACTCGGTCATCTCGAGCTCGTGAATCAGTCGCTGAAATCGCACACGCGCTACGACTTCTGGGCGATGGCCGCGTTCTTCGCGCGAACCCGCGCGCAGGGACAGCGCTACACCGATCCGCAGAATCCGAACGCGAACGTCATCAAGTTCATGGTGAGCGATGCGGCGGTCGGCGAGTACCAGCTCAACACCGATTCGGGCAACAAGAGCCCGCGCGCTCCGGCGCAAGGGCAGTCGTCGACCGTAGCGCCGGCGTACATGTTCACGGGTGAAGGTCCGCGCACCGGTGAAGCGCGGCGCACCGCGTACGCGCGCATCCTCACCGCCGATCGCCAGTTCGCGCGCGCTGCCGTGAACTATCTCTGGAAGGAGATGTACGGCATCGGCATCGTCGAGCCTGTGAACGCATTCGATCTCGCGCGACTCGATCCGAACAAACTTCCGAACGGACAAACGCTGCAGCCGACGAATCCGAAGCTGCTCGAGGATCTCACCGACAACTTCATTGCGAACGGCTACAACCTGCGCACGTTCCTTCGCACCATCGCGATCTCGAGCTCGTATCAGCTGTCGTCGAAGTACACGCCGGGCACATGGAACGAGGCGTGGACGACGTATTTCGCGCGGCACTATCCGCGGCGTCTGCCGGCGGAGATGCTGCTCGACGCGATCACGAAGTCGACGAACGTCCCCGCGAATCTGCAGGCGAACGGAATCGGCGCGGTGTCGAAGGCGATGGCGCTTCCCGACACGATCGAGCCTGGACCGCGCAGTCAGTTCGGATTGCTGCTCGATGAATTCGGCCGCGGCGATCGCGACGACACAGCGCGCACGAATGACGCGTCGATCTCGCAGGCGCTCTCGCTGCTGAACAACACGATCGTGACAACGCGTGTGAAGCGCAACACCTTGAATTCGACGGTGTCGAAAGTGCTCGCTTCGACAAGCGATCCCGGATCGATCACCGATCAGTTGTATCTCGCGACTCTCTCGCGCTATCCGACGGCGACCGAGCGCACGCAGTCGATCAACTACTTGATCGCCGGCAATCTCACGCAGCGTACCGAGGATCTGCACTTCACGCTGCTCAATCAACTCGAGTTTCTTTTCTACTGAGGGCACGATGGCGAAGATCACCAAGCTCGAAGCATGTGAGACCTGCAAGCGCGGCGGCGGATTGCCGCTCGGCCCCGGATTCTCGCGTCGCCGTTTCATGCAAGTCGCCGGCACCGGAATCGTGGCCTCGTACTTCGCCGACGTCTTCAGTCCGAAGCTGCTCTACGGCAAGACCGTCGCGCCGTCGAGCGTCGCGCTGCGCAACACGGCGAAGAGCGCGATCTTCATCCTCCTCACTGGCGCGCCGAGCCACAACGATTTGTGGGACTTCAAAGAAGGCGCGTGGACGCCGAGCGATTTCACGCCCGACACATTCGCCGGCGGCAACATCCGATTCCCGCGCGGGCTGATGCCGAAGACCGCGGCGCACATCGACAAGCTCGCATTCGTGCGGTCGGGACTCGCGTGGGCGGCCGTGCATCAACTCGGACAGACGTGGGCACAGATCGCGCGCAATCCAGGGGGCGCCACCGGCTCGATCGCGCCCCACATCGGCGCCGTCGTGTCGATCGAATCGCAGGCGCAGCGCACGACCAGCGATGTGTTGCCCGGCTTCATCGCGCTCAACTCCACCGGCATCCCGACCTCCGGATATCTGCCGGCGACCTACGCGCCGTTCGAAGTGACGACGCAGGACACAGGACTGGCGACGCTGTCGCATCCCGACGGCGCGACGCGTTTCACCGATCGCTGGACGTTTCTCCACCAGCTCGACGTGAATCGCACCACCGGCGCGCTCGGCAAACACGCCAGCGACATGAACAACTTCTACGACTCAGCGAAAACGCTGATGGATGCGCCGGGAATCAACGCGCTCTTCTCGTTCACGGCCGACGAGCATACGAAGTACGGCTCAAGTGACTTCGGCGACTCGCTGCTCGTCGCGCGCAATCTCGTGGCATCGAAGAAGGGCACGCGATTCGTGCAGGCGACGTTTGGCGGATGGGATCACCACAGCGACATCTACGACAAAGCGGCAGCGAGCTCGCTGTACACGCAGACCGCGGAGTTCGATCCCGCGTTCGCCGCGCTGCTGAGCGATCTCGCGTCGATGCCCGGTTCCGTGAGCGGCAAGACGCTGCTCGACGAAACGCTCGTCGTCGTCGTCGCGGAGTTCGGACGCACGACCGGTGCGCTGAACAATCAGGGCGGACGCGATCACTTCCTCCGCATGTCGACGATGTGGGCGGGCGCTGGAATCCGCGGCGGCCGCGCGATCGGCGTCACCGATTCCGTCGCGAACAACGTCGTCGACTACGGATGGAGCGAGAACCGCGACGTGCGCCCCGAAGACGTCACGTCGACGGTCTACTCGGCGCTCGGCATCGACTACACGACCGTGCGTCACGACGATCCGCTCAATCGCGGATTCGAGTACGTGCCGCTGGCGAAGGACGGGGTCTACAAGCCGATCGAGGAGCTCTGGTAGCGCGCGCATAATCGTCCCGCGTGCCTGTCGCCGACTTTCTTCTCGCCCTCATCGCGATTTTCGTCGCCGCGAAGCTCTTCGGCGAGATCGCTGAGCGCATCGGCCAGCCCGCCGTTCTCGGCGAGTTGATCGGCGGCGTCGTCGTCGGCGTGTCCGGGTTGCGGCTCGTCGATCCGAGCAACGACACCATTCATCTGCTCGCGCAGCTCGGCATCGTGCTGCTGCTGTTTCTCATCGGACTGCAGACGGATCTGACGCAGTTGATGCGCGTCGGCGCCTCGGCTGCCGTCGTCGCGATCACCGGCGTCGCGCTCACGTTCGTCGGCGGCTACGGGCTCGGCCTGTTGCTGCACTTCCCGCTGATGGTGTGCATTTTTCTCGGCGCATCGCTCACCGCGACCTCGGTCGGCATCAGCGCGCGCGTTCTCTCCGACCTCGGTCATCTCTCCGATCGCGAGTCCCAGGTCATCCTCGGCGCTGCCGTCGTCGACGACATCATCGGCGTGATCCTCCTGACGCTCATGGGAAGCGGCGGCGGATTCGGCGCGATCTCGCGCACCGCCGCGATCGCGTTCGGCTTCGTGATTCTCGCCATCGTTCTCGGCTCGCTGCTCGCGCCGCATCTCATTCGCCTCATCGAGCGCATTCAACTCGCGCGCGGGCTGTTCTTCGTTTCACTCGTGTTCGCGCTTTTGCTCGCGTATCTCGCGCAACGAGCGGGCACCGCGATCATCATCGGCTCGTTCGCGGCAGGACTCGTGCTCGCGCGCACCGAGAAGGGCAAAGAGATCGAGCATCAGGTGCGCGACGTCGTGCAGTTCTTCGTGCCGATTTTCTTCGTCGCGGTCGGGGCGGAGTTGAATGTCCGCGCGGTGTCGCTGCGTTTCGTCGGAATCGGCATCGCGCTCGCCGCGGTGGCGATCGTCGGAAAGATCGGCGCCGGCTTCGTCGCGCCGGGACAGGCGTTGCGGCGAAGTGTGATCGGCGCCGGAATGATCCCGCGCGGCGAAGTGAGCCTGATCTTCGCGCAGATCGGACTCGCCGGCGGACTGCTGTCGCAGGGACTCTTCGGCTCGATCACGATCATGGTGATCATCACCGCATTCGTCACGCCGGTGATCCTGCGACGGCTGTTGACGCAGAGCGCGCCGCAGGCGCCGCTCGTTGCGTGCGACGTCGTGATGGACTCACCGATGGAAGACGCTACTGAAGCCGTTCGCGAATCGTATGAAACTCCGGCTCGTCCGTGACGATCGTGGTCCGCTTCGAAGCCTTTGACGCTTTGTCGTCGAGGTCTTTGATTCGATTCTCGGTCACCGGATGCGCGGCCATGAATCGATCGGCATTCTTCGAAGCCTGTACGGTGCGGAAAAAGTTTGCGAGCCCTTTCGTGTCGTAGCCCGCTTTGTCCATCAAGTTGATGGCCGTCTCGTCGGCTTCCTTTTCCTGCGCGGGCGTGAACGTCGACATTGACCGGTCGGCGGCGGGCTGCGACTCGATCTGTTGATAGAGCGACGCGTTCCTGCCGTTGGCCGCGTCCGCGAGCGGACTCACGCCGTACTGGCTCGACAGATTCTGCGCACCGTGCCGGTCTACCGCATGTCCGATCTGCTCGGCGATCGCGCCGGCGAGCTCCGAGGTGTTGTGAACCGCTTTGATCAACCCGGTCGTCACATAGAGGTGACCTCCGGGAATCGTGAACGCGTTGACCTGATCGTTGCGAATGATGTGGAACTCCCACGGCAGCGACGCCATGTTCGACTGCGCCACGATGCGCGTGCCGATGTTGCGCAGATACGTGAGCGCGTCGGCGTCGTTGACGAGCGGCAATTGCTGCGACAGGTCGCGCGCCATTTGCGCGCCGAGCTGCCATTCGTCTTCGATGGAGATCGTGTTGAGCTTCGGCCGTCCCGAAGTTCCGCAGCCAAGAATCAGCGCGAAAGCGAGGAAGGAAGCGAGTTGACGTGACTTCATGCGTGGCGTCTCCTGCAACAACGGTACACAACCGGCGCGGTGTGGGCCAGACATTCCTGTCTGGCGCGCAGACAAGAATGTCTGCGCCACAACCTCTGTTTCGCGACGCGACAATGCTGCGTCGTTTGATCCTCGTCACGCTCGCTCTCTGCGCCCTCGGCGCGGCCAAACGACCCGCGAACGAAACGCCTCCGCCGCCCCTGCGCAATCACCTCGGCGGATCGACGAGCCGCTTCCTGATCGAGCACGCTGCGAACGCCGTGGACTGGTACCCGTGGGGACCCGCGGCGTTTGCCAAAGCGAAGAGCGAAGACAAGCCGATCTTCCTGTCGATCGGTTACGCGAGCTGTCACTGGTGTCACGTGATGGAGCGCGAGTCGTTTCGCGATCAGCCGCTCGCGGACTTCATCAACTCGCAGTACGTGCCTGTGCTCGTCGATCGAAATGAGCATCCTGACGTCGACGCGACGTACATGGCCTTCGTCGCGACGATGAACAACGGCAACGCCGGCTGGCCCGCGAATCTCGTCATCACGTCGGATCTCTCGCCGATCAGCGGCACGACCTATCTCTCCAACGATGGGCTTCGCGCCGCCCTCGGCGCGATCGCGGAGAAATGGCACAACGATCGCGCGTCGCTGCTGCAGAACGGCGCCGCGATCCTGGCGAAGGCGCGCGCGAACGCGCAGGAGTCGTCGCCGGCTGACGCCGTCTCGCCGCGCGTCGTTCAGGCACTCTCGCAGCGCGCGCGTGAATGGTACGACCGCGAGAACGGCGGCTTCGGAATCGCGCCGAAGTTTCCGCAGCCGATGCTCATCGATTTTCTGCTGCGACGATGGCAGATCGCCGGCGATGACGTGGCGCGCGACATCGCCACCGCGTCGCTCGACGCCATGGCGCGCGGCGCGATTCACGACCAGGTCGCCGGCGGCTTTCACCGCTACACGGTCGACGCGCAATGGCGCAAGCCGCATTTCGAGAAGACGCTCAGCGACCAGGCGCTGATGTCGATGGTCTATCTCGAGGCGTGGCAGATCACGAAGAAGGACGAGTACGCGCGCGTGACGCGCCGCGCGCTCGACTCCGCGATGCGATCGCTGCTGTTGAAGAGCGGCGCGTTCGGATCCGCAGAGGATGCCGACAGCCTGCTGCCGCTCGGCGGTCCCGCGGAGGTCGAAGGCGGTCGTTACATGTGGGAGCACGACGAGCTCGCGCGGCTCACCCGCAAGGACGCGGACTTCATCTCCTATTACCTGGGCGTCACGGGCGCGGGACAACATCTGCCGTACGTTGCGCACTCCGAAGCGGAAACGCGCAAGCAATTCGGGCTGTCGAAAGAGGCATTCGCGGCGAAGCTCGACGCCGTGCTCGCGCTCATGCAGCTCGTTCAATCGCACCGGCCGGCACCGAAGCTCGATGACACCGTCGTCACGTCGTGGAACGCGCTGATGATCTCCGCGCTCGCGCGCGCCGGCGCCGCGCTCGGCGACGATCACTACATCTACGCCGCGAACGGCGCGATGCGCGCGGTCGAGTCGCGGCTATGGGATGCGAAGAACAAGAAGCTCTCGCACGCCGCGGGACAGCCGGCCGTCGCGGAAGACTACGCATTCATGGTTCAGGCGTATCTCGATCTCTTCGATGCGACGTCGAGCATCAACTGGCTGCGCCGCGCAATCGACTTGCAGCAGCGTCAGGATGAGTTGCTGTGGAACGGTACGACGCTGCGCTACGACGACGGCAGCACGCTTCCTGCTCCGCTTCGCGGTGCGACGCCGCTCGAGCGCGACGGCGACGTTCCGTCGGCGAACTCCGTGTCGGCGTCGAACCTGTTGCGGATCTCCGCGATCATCGACAGCAAGCCGATGCGCGTGAAAGCGGATGCGATCTTCCGGTCGTTCGCGCCGCGGATGAACGATCTGCCGCTGCTCGTCGCGACGTTCAACAGCGCGCAACAGCCGCCGCGCGAAGTGGTGATCGTCGGCGACATCACGCGCGACGAGACGAAGGCGATGATCAGCCTCGTGCATCAGCAGTTCGCGCCGCTGCGCGTGTTCCTGCTCGTGCCGAACGAACGCTCGCGCGATGACCTGGCGTTGTACGTGCCGGTCGTCAAAGAGATGAAGACGATCGACGAGAAGCTACCGACGGCTTTTGTTTGCGAGAATTACTCCTGCAAGCCGCCCACGACCGACATCCACAAACTCGACGGGATGCTCTCCGTCGTCGTCAATCCCTAGGTATCCGAGCACCATCCGCGTCAGCTCTTCTTCGATCGCGTCCGGCTTGCTCAGCGAATAGAGCGGCTCGTCCTCGAGCACGGTGGCGTTGATGACGGCGCCGAGGGCGACGAGGGCGAACTCGATGGCATGCTCGGGATTGGGGTGATTGATCTCGTCGACGCGCGACATCAGCGTGACGGACGCCGCGCGCATCGTCTCGCGATTCATCGCGATCGCGGCGCGGCGGAAAGTCGGATCGCGGTGCGTGCGCCCGTACTGCATCAGCGAGCGGATCAGATTTCGTTTGTGGCGATTTCCTTCGAGCGCGCCGTGAATCAGCATCTTCATGAGCTTGTACAGCGGGACGCGCACGCTGCTGAGCGCCGATAGCCCGGCGAGGTTTGCCTGCCGCCCGCGCTCGAAGAAGCGCTGGTAGACGGCGCGGAGCAGATTGTCTTTGTCGGGGAAGCGCTGATAGACGACGCCGACGGAGACGCCGGCGCGTGCGGCGATGGCCGGTACGGTCGCCGCGTCGAGCCCACCTTCATCGAGCAGCGCCTCGGTGGCGTCGAGGAGGCGAGTGAAGCTCGCGCGGCTCCGCGCCTGCTTCGGCGGATTCTCGAGCAGACGCGCGAACGGATCCTGGGGCTTGCGCCGCGTCACGAGCAATAGTTTGACATAAAGTGAAAGTGAATATACATTCGCATTTCACCATGACGACAGCAGCCATCGAAACGCGCGCTCTCCGCAAGGTCTACAAGTCCCCTCCGATGAAGAAGCGCGGCCCGAAACGCGGCGCGCCCGCGAAGCCGGACGTCGTCGCGCTCGACGCGCTCGACCTCACCGTCGGTGCCGGCGAGTTCTTCGGCCTCCTCGGCCCGAACGGTGCGGGGAAGACGACGACGATCGGAATCCTGACGACGCGCGTCCTGGCGACGGCGGGCGAGGCGTTCGTCTCCGGCATCAGCGTGATGGGCGAGCCGTCGGTTGCGCGGCGCTACATCGGCGTCGTTCCGCAGAAGCCGAACGCCGATCGCGGGCTCAGCGTCGTCGAGAATCTCGTCTTCCACGCGTCGTACTTCGGCGTGCCGCGCGACGTCGCCACGAAACGCGCCGACCAGCTCCTCGAACAATTCGGACTCGGCGAAAAGCGCGACGCGAAAGTCGACGCGCTCTCCGGCGGTCAGCAGCAACGTCTGATGATTGCGCGCGCGCTCAGCCACGATCCGCGCGTGCTGTTCCTCGACGAGCCGACGGTCGGTCTCGATCCGCAGGCGCGGCTCGCGCTGTGGGACATCCTCCGCGATCTGCACAAGCAGGGACGCACGATCGTGATGACGACGCACTACATGGAAGAAGCCGATCAGCTGTGCGAGCGGCTCGCGATCATCGATCAAGGAAAACTCCTCGCGCTCGACACGCCGTCGAACCTGAAGGCGAAAGCGCCGGGCGAGACGATCATCGAGGTGACGTTCGACGCGCCGGTCGACGCGCTCACGAGTGCGGCGCAATCGATCGACGGCGTCTCGAAGGCGGAAGCGCGCGGATCGATGCTGCGCGTCTTCAGCGGCCGGGGAGGGGAGATGATCCCTGCACTCATCGCCGCCGGAGACGAACGCGGTCTCTCCGTCAAAGACATTCATCTCTCGCGGCCGAGTCTCGAGACGCTGTTCATCTCACTCACCGGAAGGAAACTCACATGAGCGAACACAACGTCTCCACCGCCCGCGTGTTTCTGGCGCTTCTCCGTCGCGACGTCACGGTGGCGCGGCGCGAGCTTGCCTTCTTCCTGATTCGCACCACGCTGCAGCCGCTGATGTTCGTGATCATCTTCGGATTCCTGATGCCGAAGATGGGCATCGTCGGTCGCAACTACACGTCGCTGATGCTTCCCGGCATCGTCGCCATCAGCCTGGCGATGAGCGCGATCATGGCGGTGTCGTTTCCGATGATCGTCGAGTTCGGGCACACGAAAGAGATCGAAGATCGACTGCTCGCGCCGATTCCGAATCAGATCGTGGCCGTCGAGAAGATCGTCGCCGGCACGGTGCAGGGCATCGTCGCGGCCGTCTTCATTCTGCCGGTTTCGCGTCTGATCATGGGGCCGATCGAAGGTCTCTCGTTCTCCAACATCGGTCTTCTGATCGCGATGACGATTCTCGGCGGCGCCGCGTTCTCTTCGATGGGACTCTTTCTCGGCACCGCGATTCCGCCGCAGCAGGTCGGGATGATGTTCAGCGTCATCCTCGCGCCGATGATCATGTTCGGCTGCGCGTACTACCCGTGGGCGGGGCTGTCGCTCGTGCCGGCGATGAAGTGGGGAGTGCTGATCAATCCACTCGTCTACGTCTCGGAAGGGATGCGCGCGGCGATCACGCCGGGCGTGAAGCACATGCCGCTTCCGGCCATCACGCTGGCTCTCGTTGGCATCACGGCCCTCTTCACGTTCCTCGGACTGCGGACGTTCATGAAGAGAGCCGTCACTTAGATAAACGTTTTCCTATCCATTTTCCGTTTGCATTTAAGGCCGGTGCGCGTACTATGAAGAGCGGACCGATGTGGAAGCACTGCCTCGGCCCCATTCCGGATGCGTGCGGGTCCAAGCGCAACGGAATTCAGTACACAAGAGTATCCGTGTCTGCGCAACCGACGGCTTTAGGCAGGTACGGAAAGATAGACTTCGACCGGCGAAGGAAGTACACTTCCAGCGTCCGGTCAAAACTTCAACACGAGGAGTGCGCGTGAGTCCTGCAAAGAGCAATCGCGGTCGGCCAATCGTTCACACAGAGCCCTGGGCGAAAATCACCGTTGTCCTACTCGATCGGCATGTTGCCTATCTCGACCGGTTGGCGATCGATATCCGCCTGAAGCACGGCAAGGCGATCAGTCGCGCGGAAATCATCCGTGGCCTGATCGAGGCCGCCTTCCAGAGTGGCATCGATCTGTCGCAAGCTGATTCGATCGATACGCTGGTCGATCTGCTTGTCGGCACCGCATCGGGGAAGAGGAAAGCGGTCCGCTAGACCGTTGTTGTCGCTTTTCTCCTCGCAGCCGTCCCGCGGCGAGTAGGGCGATTTCTTCCTCGCTCGAGGCATCGGTGAGATCGATTCCGCTCTCTTCGATGCGATCGAGAATGGCTCGGATGGCGTGCGGCCACCCGAATGCCGTTGGCATCTGTGGGTTCAGTGACTGACAAAGCCGCTCGAGGTAGTCGAGATGATGATCAGAGAGCATCAGCGTTTCGAGCTCACGACTCGACGCGCCACACTCTTCGATCGGGGTCAAAGCCTTCATCGTGCGGACCGTCTCCCACATAGGAGTGACTGGGACGCATAAATCCCTACCCTGAATTTCAGTGACAAAAGCGGGCCGAGGGTTAACTCCCTCGGCCCATTTGATTTATGGTGATGCCGATGGAGTCTTATGACGCGGTGGTCGTCGGTGCGGGACCCAACGGACTCGCTGCGGCGATCGTCTTCGCGCGCGCCGGACTCTCGACGCTCGTTCTCGAAGCGAATGAAACAATCGGCGGCGGCGCGCGCAGCGCGGAGCTGACGCTTCCCGGATTCACGCACGACTACTGCTCGGCCATTCATCCGATGAGCGTCGTCTCGCCGTTCATCCGCGCGCTTCCGCTCGCGGAGCACGGACTGGAGTGGCGCTTCTCACCTTCGGCGATCGCACATCCGCTCGACGACGGCACCGCGGCGACGCTCGAAGAATCGCTCGATGCGACGTGCGAGAAGCTCGGCGCTGACGGCCGCGCGTATCGCAGCTTCATGGCGCCATTCGCAAAGCACGCGCACGAAGTCTTCGACGAGATCCTTCGACCGATCCGTTTCTTTCCGCGGCATCCGTTTCTTCTCGCTCGATTCGGAATGTACGGACTCCGATCGGCGGAAGCCGTCGTGCGCCGCTTCCGCACGACGAAAGCGCGCGCGCTCTTCGGCGGATGCGCGGCACATTCCTTCGTTCCGCTCGAGTGGGCCGGCTCGTCGTCGTTCGGCATCGCGCTGATGCTCGCCGGTCACGCCACCGGATGGCCGTGCGCGCGCGGCGGTTCCTTTGCGATCGTCCAGGCGATGGCGAGCTACTTCAAATCCCTCGGCGGTGAGATCCGCACGTCGCACCGCGTCGCGTCGCTGCGCGATGTGCCGCAGTCGCGCGCGGTCGTTTTCGACGTCACGCCGCGACAGCTCGCCGCGATTGCGGGAGACGATCTGCCGCAGCGATATGTGCGCAAGCTCCGACGCTTTCGCTACGGTCCCGGCGTGTTCAAGATCGACTACGCGCTCGACGCACCCGTTCCGTGGCGCGCCGAAGAGTGCGCGAAGGCAGCGACGGTGCACGTCGGCGGAACGATCGAGGAGATCGCGGTGCACGAGAAGTCGATATGGAACGGCGTCGCGACGCCGAAGCCGTTCGTGCTCGTCGCGCAGCAGAGTCTCTTCGACGACACGCGCGCGCCGGCGGGAAAGCACACGCTTTGGGCGTACTGCCACGTGCCGCACGGAGCGACGGAAGACATGAGCGGCGCGATCGAGTCGCAGATCGAGCGCTTCGCGCCCGGCTTCCGCGATCGCATCCTCGCGCGACGCATGATGAACAGCGCCCAGTACGAAGCGCACGACGCGAACTTCATCGGCGGCGACATCGCCGGCGGCGCGAACAACCTCGCGCAATTCGTCATGCGTCCGTTTCCCTCGCTCGATCCGTACGCGACGCCGAATCCGCGTCTCTTCATCGGCTCGAGCTCGACGCCGCCCGGCGCCGGCGTTCATGGCATGTGCGGATTCTGGGCGGCGACGTCGGCGCTCAAACGCATGAAGCGTTAGTGCACGAGTCCGAACGCGTAATACAGCGCGCACAGAATCGCCAGCACGATCGTCCCCGCGCGCAACTCGCGCCATCGCCCCGCGAGGATCTTCATGATCGGGTAGATCACGAGTCCCGCCGTCAATCCGTTCGCGATGTTGTACGTGAACGCCATCGCCACGATCGTCGTGAACGCGGGAACGAGCTCGGTGAAATCGTCGAAGTCGATGCGCGTGACCGATGACAGCATCAGCATTCCCACGATCATCAGTGGCGGTGCGTACGCGTAGCGCAACGACTGCAGCGGCTCGAACAGAGGAATGAAGAAGAGCGACGCGAGGAAGAGGAGCGCGGTGACGACCGCCGCGAGTCCGGTGCGCGCGCCTTCGCGGATTCCCGTCGACGATTCGATGTACGCGCCGCTCGTCGACGTGCCGACGACGCCGCTGAACATGCACGATAACGCGTCGACGATCATCGGCTTCTGCAGATCGCCGACGCTCTCCGTTGTTGCGCTGAGTCCGACGAGTGTGCCGAGGGTGTCGAGGAGCGACATCAGGAAAAGGGTGAGGAGGATAGGGAGGAAGGCGAGGCGCAGCGTCGACGCGATGTCGAGCTTGAACGCGATCGGCGTGACGTCGTACGGCATCGCCACGATCGCTTTCGGCGCGCTTCCCGCGCCGCAGACGATGCCGGCGATCGCGGTGACGACGATGCCGATGAGAATCGCGCCGCGAACGCGGCGCTGCAGAAGCGCGGCGGTGACGATGAACCCGAAGATCGCCAGCAGCGCCGCCGGCTCGCGCAGATTGCCGATCTGCACCGGCACCGCTTTCGCGCTCGTCACGATGCCGGTCTCGACGAGTCCGATGAACGTGAGAAACAGTCCGATGCCGGCGGCGAAGCTGTGCTTCATCGACGGCGAGACCGCGTCGGCGAGCCACGTGCGCACGCCGGCGAGTGTGATGATGAGAAAGATCACGCCGCTCACGAAGACGGCGCCGAGGCGTTGCTGCCAGGTGATGTGAAAAGCGGCGAGGCCGAAGGCGATGAATGCGTTCTCGCCCATGTACGGCGCGACCGCGATCGGGCGATTCGCGAAAAGGCCCATCAGCAGCGTGCCGAACGCCGCGGTGAGGATTGTCGCGACCGTGCTGGCGCCGGGCGGGATTCCGGCGAACGAGAGAATCGCCGGATTGACGACGATGATGTACGCCATCGAGACGAAGGTGGTGATCCCTCCGATCACTTCAGCGCGGACGGTGGACCCGCGCGCTTCGACGGCAAACACGAGGCCTAGGATAAATCAGGCCGCAGGTCCTGCGACCTGCGACCTGCTACCCGTGACCTTATTTGATCTGAATGTTGTTGATGATCTGCTTCACGCCGTGCACGCTGTGCACCGCGTCGTAGATCTGCTGTCGTTCGCTGTCCGAGTGGACCTGGCCGTTCAGCGTGACCACGCCGTCATGAACTTCGACGCCGATGTCGAACGTCTTGCCCGGATCCGTCGCCAGGATCTTGCCTTTGACGTCGGTCTTCATGGCCGTGTCGTCCATCGACGATGGCGTCGCGCGGTTGATCGATCCGCACGCCATTGTGAAGATCATCAAGGCCGCGATGAGGATGGATACTTTGCGATTCATTTCACTGCCTCCTTCAAAACACAGGCAAACTGAATAGCAATGGGTGTACCCGCCGTACTCGCGCTGGTGGTCGCGTTTTACTCTCCCGAATTGATCGCGACCGGAGAGATTTCGCCAGAGCTCGCCGGCGATCCGAACCGCTGGCTCCGCCAGCGACAAGCATTCATCGCGCGGATGGCGCGCGAGCACGAGTCGCTGCATCCGCGGCTCCCGGTCGTCTATCGGCTCGACAAGGATTTCGTCACCGCCGCGCGCACGCGCCGCTCGATTCACGTCGTCGACGATTGCAACGATCACGAGCTCTGCGGCGTCGCGACGAACGAACTTCCGCGCGAATGGGAAAAGGCGGATCTGCGAGCGATGTTCGGCAGTGTGGGCCAGACATTCCTGTCTGGCCCGACGCAGAGCCAGACAAGAATGTCTGGCCCACACACGCGCGGCGCGACGCTCGCCGTCGTCAACCGCCTCGAGTCCCACCTCATCGCCACCGCCTCCCGCGACGAGATCCGCCGCCTCCATCGCCTCGGCTACAACACCATCGCGCTCATCCCGTACGCCGGTCAGCGCGGCTTCGCCGCAACGGAGATTCATCGCTACGACACGCATCCCGCCGGCGAGACCGACCTGTCGATGTCACTCGCCGCGGCGCGCGCTCACGCCGAGGCAATGCAGGTGATGCTCAAGCCGCAGCTCTGGACCGAAGGGGAGCGCGGCGGCGATCCGACGCACATCGAACCGCGCGACTGGAAGCAATGGTTCGATTCGTATCAAGAGCTTCTGTTGCACCACGCGAGTCTCGCCGAAGAAATCGGCGCGGAGTGGCTCTGCATCGGAACGGAGCTGACGCGCACTGAATCGCACGCCGATGACTGGCGCCGTCTGATCGCGCGCGTGCGTTCGATCTATCGCGGGCGCATCGTGTATGCCGCGAACTTCGACGCGTTCGAGACCACGCCGTTCTGGGATGCGGTCGACGCCATCGGCATCGATGCATATTTTCCGCTGAGCGACGATCGCAACGCATCCGATCGCGCGCTGCGAAACGGCGCACGCGAAGTGGTCGCGCGCATCGACGCCGTCGCGTCGAAGTGGCGCAAGCCGGTGCTGCTGACGGAGCTCGGCTACCCGTCGACGCCGTCGCCATGGATCGCGCCGTGGCGCGAAGATCGAAGCGCGTCGCCTGCGCCGAACGATCAGGCGCGCGCGTTCGCCGCGATGTTCGAAGCCATCGATCGCTCGCGATCGATCAGCGGCTTCATCATCTGGAAATACGAATCCGATCCTGCGCGCAAAGATGAGCGTGGCTATCTTCCCAAGGACAAGCCCGCCGAGAAAATCATCGCTCGCCATCTGCGCTGAACTGGCACTGGGAATGCTCTAAATAACAATCGATTCTTGCGTTGATCCGAAAAGGAGGTCTCATGCGCAAGCACCTACGATTGAAAGAGTTCCTTGCCGGCGTCGCCATCGCGGCGACGATGGGCTGCAGCACCAACACACACGATGCCGTACAGACCAATTCACCGGCGCCCGCACCGCTTCGCGGCGCGTCGCTTTCATCCTCGCCCGGAGTGATCTCGTCGGGGCCCGCGTCGATGACGACGTCGCAAACCGAAGCGCTGGCGATCGCAGCTGAGAACGCCAACCGCGGCGGCCGATTCCTCGGCTACGTCGACGGCTCCGGCGTGAGTCCGAGCGGCAACGTCTCGCAGCCGACCGGTCTCGTGCTCGATCCCGCACTTCGCGTTCCGAATCCGCAGATCACCGTGAACTCGTCGACCAGCTCCGGACCGCATCCGATCATCGTGAGCGGCGCGGGTGACGGTGGGGGCGTTGTTCTCGCGGCTCCAGTTGCCACGACTGGCGCGATTACGTCGTCAGTAACGGCTGCACCGATCACCGCAGCAGCGACGACGTCCGCAGCGACGACCTCCGCGACGACCATCAACACCGCGGCCGCAGCGCCCGTTGTCGCAACGCCGACGACTGCCGCAAGCACGGCCGCTGTCGGACAGTTCGCAGCGGGTGCCGGAACGGCGGGAACTCTGACGCCGACCGTTTCGTCCGCGTCGATTCCGTCGCCGAACGTCGCATCGAATCCGCCGGTCACGCTCAGCAACACGACGCGATCGACGACGACGACCATCACGCCTTCCACGAGCGCGGCGGCAACGAACCGCACGACGACGAGTGGCGTGAACTCGCGCGCAGTCTTCGGACCCGCAGGAATGACGAGCAGCAGCTCGATCACGAATGCGAACGCGAGCTCCGTCATCTCCGCCACGGCAGCCGATCAACTCGCGGCACGTCAGGCGGCAACGACGTCCGCATCGACGATCCGCACGCGCAATTTGCGCAGCGGTAGTTCAACGTCATCGTCTTCGTCTTCAGTCCGCACCGTCACGACATCGAACGGTCGCACGCTGATCACGAATGTCCCGTAAGTCTGCATCATCCAGTGAAGGACAGGCGCCCGCGCCTGTCCTCATCGGCACCTCCGGCTGGCATTACAAGCACTGGATCGGCCGCTACTATCCGAAAGATCTCAAGCCCACCAACATGCTCGCGCATTACGTGCGCGACTTCGACACCGTCGAGTTGAACAACACGTTCTATCGCTTGCCGTTGGAGTCAGCGTTCGACTCGTGGCGCGAAGCGACGCCGCGCGACTTCGTCTTCGCCGTGAAGGGAAGCCGCTTCCTCACCCACATGATCAAGCTGAAAGATCCCGAGCGCGGCCTCGCCAACTTCATCCCGCGCGCGGAACGCCTGAAAGGAAAACTCGGCCCGATTCTCTGGCAGCTGCCGCCGCGATGGAATGTCAATCTCGAGCGACTGGAGGAGTTCCTCTCGAAGTTGCCGCGGGCGAATCGCTACGCCTTCGAACTGCGCAACGAAACGTGGATGAACGAAGACGTCTACGCGCTCTTGCGGCAGTACAACGCCGCGTTCTGCATCTACGAGCTCGCCGGCTATCACACGCCCTTCATCACGACCGCGGATTGGACGTACGTTCGCCTGCACGGTCCGACGCAGTTCAAGTATCAGGGCAGCTACACCGACGCGCAGCTCACTGCGTGGGCCGATCGCATTCGCGACTGGAGCCGCACGATGAAAGCGATCTACGTCTACTTCGACAACGACGACTCCGCGCACGCGGTGCGCAACGCGCTCACGTTGAAGCAGCTCGTCGCCGAGAAGATCCGGCGCCGCGCCGCGTGAGCTAGCGGCGACGACCGCCGAACATCCGCAGCAGGAACAGAAAGAGGTTGATGAAGTCGAGATAGAGGCGGAGTGCGCCGTAGATCGCGAGCTTCGATTCCGTTCCGGCCGGTCCGACCGCGACGAACTCGCGCAGCCTCTGCGTGTCCCAGGCGGTGAGGCCGACGAAGATCACCACGCCGACGATGCTGATGGCGAAGTCGAGCGCGCCGGAGTGGAAAAAGAAGTTCGCGAACATCGCGATGAGAAGACCGAACAATCCCATGCGAAGAAACGCGCCGACGCCGGTCAGATCGCGCTTGGTGACCATCGCGTAGACACTCGACGCGCCGAACATCCCAGCTGCAATGACGAACGCCTGAACGATCGACGCTTGTGCGTAGACGAAGAAGATCACGCTGAGCGAGAGTCCGTTCAGGAACGAGTAGCCGAGAAAAAGAGACGCCGCGGTCGCCGGGGAGAATCGGTTCAGTCCGGCGGACAGAGCGAGGACGAGCACGATCTCCACGCCGAACAGCCCGAATACGATCAGGCGATTGCCGAAGATGAGCTCTTTCATCGCGGGGGACGTGACGACCCACAGCGCCGCGAGCGATGTGAGGAGCAGCCCTCCAAACATCCATAGATAGACAGACTTGAGGAACTCGCGCAGTCGCGTGTCGCTCTCCGCCGTACTGGCGCTGATCCACGCGGGCTGCGGATTGAATTGGCTCATGGTTGGACCTCCGAAGCGATGATAACAGCCGAAACGCGCGCTCTGATCCCGTTTCGGGAACGCTATTTGCCTGCGGAATTAACAATGCTAGACTCAGGTTTGCATCGGTAGCAAAACTTGACAACGAGCGGCTCATATCGCTCCAAGTCACACAAGGAGAATACGTTATGGGAAAGATCATCGGCATTGACCTCGGTACGACCAATTCCGTCGTCGCGGTCATGGAAGGAAACGAGCCGAAGGTCATCGTGAACGC
>Ga0105245_10000655_pt1 | contig 31466 bp, 21 predicted proteins | sample KBSM54metaG_FD_81523 | JGI IMG/M metagenome (GOLD analysis project Ga0105245, IMG submission 81523) | Miscanthus rhizosphere microbial communities from Kellogg Biological Station, Michigan, USA - KBS M5-4 metaG | ecosystem: Host-associated > Plants > Roots > Rhizosphere > Soil | place...
CCGGCATCATGGAAATTCTGTTGTTGTATCTCATCTGCATCTTCGGCTCACCCAGCTCTATTCTTTCTCGGCCCGCTTATGAGTACTCATACTGGTGTGCTTCACATCATACGACGCCTTAGGTTGGGACGCCAGATCGCTGATGGTATGGTCCGCCGCAGAAACGCAGTTCGGGGACTCACCGCCAGGAAACGAGACTCAAGGAGACTCGTGCCTCTAACTAGCTGGGCCATTGATGACCTCCGGCGGCACTACGAAATTGATCTGCGAGGGGGAAACGTAAAGCAATGGCGCGAGGCGCTCGATCCCGGTGCTATCGCGTGTGCCCCGCAAGAGCGCTCAATCGCTTCTCAAGAAATCCGGACGTGATCGCCGTTGGCCGGCTTAGATTTGCGTTTTTGGCCCGCGGCTGGATCCGGACAAACCCTGCGGAGCGGGGTGGGTTTCAGTATGGGACGCAGTGAAGTATGATGGCTGCGGATAAGTTCAGCGTTGAAGGAGATCTTGACATGACCAAGAGAGCCGTAAATGTGGGAATATCGATCGTACTTGCCGCGCTGCTGGCGGTTGCGCTGGCCGGATTGCTTGCGGGCCAAAACAAGAGCGAGACCGTCCGCGTTGGCAGTGCCGACCTGGGCGGTGTGGTGAGCAGTTCCAATGGGCCCGAGGCGGGAGTCTGGGTGATCGCCGAAACCACCGACCTGCCCACCAAATTCGTCAAGATCGTGGTCACCGATGACCGGGGACGCTACCTGGTGCCGGAACTTCCTAAGGCGAACTACAGCGTGTGGGTTCGCGGTTACGGACTGGTGGATTCGCCGAAGGTCAAGGCCACGCCGGGCAAGACCCTGGATCTGAAGGCAGTGGTGGCGCCGGACAAGAAGGCTGCGGCTGAATACTATCCCGCGCTGTACTGGTTCTCGTTGATGCAGATGCCGCCGAAGAGCGATTTCCCGGGCACCGGGCCTACGGGGAACGGAATTTCTCCCAACGTCAAGAGCCAGGGCCAGTGGATTCGTGACATCGTCAACACCGACGGGTGCACCGGCTGCCATCAGATGGGCGGCAAAGCCACCCGTGAGATCCCCAACAGCATCCTCACTCAGACCAAGGATTCGAAAGCCGCGTGGGATCTCCGGGTCAAGTCCGGCCAGGCCGGCGCCGGCATGGCTGCCCGCTTCACTCAGGTCGGTCATGACCGCGCGGTGGCAATGTACGCGGATTGGACCGACCGGATCGCTAAAGGCGAGCTACCCTCGGCCACGCCTTCGCGTCCGCAGGGCCGCGAGAGAAACGTCGTCGTCACCATGTGGGACTGGGCGGATCCGAAGGTGTATCTGCATGACGCCATCGCCAGCGACAAGCGCAATCCGACTGTGAACCCGAATGGTCCGATTTACGGTGGACTCGAGGAGAGCGCCGATTATCTCAGCGTTATCGATCCTAAGACCAACACGGCCAGCCGCATACCCATGAAGGTCCGAGATCCCCAAACGCCGAGTTCGTTCGGCACCAAGCCGGCGGCGCCTTCTCCCTACTGGGGCGATGAAGCCATCTGGAACAGCCAGACCACGGTCCACAGCTTCTCGATGGATGCGCAAGCGCGCGTTTGGGCGGCAGCGCGGGTTCGGGGCCCCCAGACGCCCGCATGGTGCCAGGCAGGGTCGGATCATCCCTCTGCGAAACTGTTCCCGATCAGCAATGGCCAACGCGGTTTGGAACTCTACGATCCCAAGACGAAAGAGACGACGACCATCGACACTTGCTTCACGTGGGGACACGTGAATTTCGACGATAAGGGCGTGCTGTGGTCATCCTTCGGTCCCTCGGGCGTTGAGGGTTGGTTCGACACCAAGATCTGGGACAAGACACACGACGAGAAGCAGGCGCAGGGCTGGAGCGCCTTCATCCTGGATTACAACGGGAACGGGAAGCGCGACGCTTATACCGAACCGAATCAGCCCGAGAATGCGACCAAGGACAAACGGCTGAACATCTCGTTCTACGGCGTCGCTCCCGCTCCGGACGGCTCGGTATGGGGATCGGTGATGGGCATGCCGGGCGCGCTGGTTCGATTTGTCCCGGGATCTCACCCGCCGGAGACTGCCCTGACCGAATATTACGAAGTTCCGTGGAACAACCCGAAGGCGTCCGTGCAGGGCTTTGCTCCTCGCGGCATGGACGTCGACAGCAAGGGCGTCGTCTGGGCGCCGCTCTCCAGCGGTCACTATGCGAGCTTCGATCGTAGCAAGTGCAAAGGCAAACTCAACGGTCCCACCGCCGCCAGCGGGCAACAATGTCCGGAAGGTTGGACGCTGTATCCGTTCCCGGGTCCGAACTATAAGGGAGCGGTCGAGAACGGTAGCGCCGACTCGGCTTACTACAACTTTGTCGACCGGTTCGACATGCTGGGTGTCGGCAAGGACGTTCCGCTGGCGACCGGCAATCTGTCCGAGGGACTGCTGGTGCTTGTGGACGGCAAGTTCATAACGCTGCGCGTGCCGTATCCCATGGGCTACTACGCGAAGGGCCTCGACGGCCGCATCGACAATCCAAGCTCCGGCTGGAAGGGGAAAGGCATCTATACGCCGATTTCGACGCGTGCGCCGTTCCATATGGAAGGTGGCAAAGGGACCTCGAGCAAGCTCGTGAAGTTCCAGATGCGGCCCGATCCGCTCGCCAACTAACGACAAGCGGGTTGCACCGTAGCACGGCTATCATCTCGATTGATACCGGCTATCACCGGGTTGCCCATTGACTTTTGCCAGGCCTAAGAGATAGTGTGCCTTGAGGATGGAGGTCTGAATGATCTTGGATTCGTATCGTCGTGGTCACCTCGTTTGTGCTGCGGGTGTTCTCCTGGCGCTTGGATTTGCTATGTCCAGCCGGTTGAACGCTCAGGGACCCACCAGCGCTTCAGGAACCGTGACGGATTCCACCGGCGCCGTCATTCCGAAGGCTGCCGTACAGATGAAGAATATCGCGACCGGGCAGGTGCTGCAGACGTCGACCGACAACCAGGGCCGCTATACCATTGCGGACCTTCCCATCGGGAATTATGAAGCGCAAGCTTCGGCGACGGGCTTTCAAACCATGGTTCGCCGGGGCATCACGCTGACCGTCGGTGCGCAAAGCGTCATCGATTTCTCGCTGCCGGTTGGGCAATCCCAGCAGGCGGTGACGGTGGAATCTCAGGTTTCGCAGGTGGACACGCTTTCGTCCCAGGTGGCTTCCTACGTGGAGCAGACGCAAATCAACAAACTCCCGCTCAACGGCCGCAACTTCACCGATCTGGTGGCGCTGGCGCCGGGAGTGACTTCGGGGTCCCAAGTCGGAAACGGCGGGCGTAATCTCCTGTATGGCGTCGAATCCAACTTCAGCGTTTCCGGCGCCCGGTCAGAGGGCCAAGCGTACCTTTTGGACAACACCGATATACAGGGTTTCTGGGCACACGGGTCCGGATCGGGCGTGATGGGCACGACTCTCGGGATCGAAGCGATCGCGGAGTTTTCTCTCCTGACCAACACATATAGCGCGCAGTTCGGCGGCAATGGCGCGGTGGTGAACGCGGTGAGCAGATCCGGGACCAACAGCTTTCATGGCTCCGGTTATGAATTCGTACGCAACAGCGCATTGGACGCCGCTAACTTTTTCGAAAATGCGAACAATGCCGCTAAGGCTCCGTTCAGTCAGAACCAGTTCGGCGGCAGTCTGGGCGGCCCGATTAAGAAGGACAAGCTGTTCTTCTTCGTCAACGACGAAGAGCTGCGCAACTCCTTGGGCCAGACCGTGATCGCGCTGGTCCCGGACGCCAACGCCCATAATGGAATCGTCAACGGCGTCAGCGTCCCCATCAACCCCAAGATCGCTCCGATTCTGGCGCTCTACCCGCTTCCCACTACAACCTTGGCGGGCGGAGTGGGCTCCATCGCGGAAGCGGACACGCAAACCGGCACGGAGAACTACCTGCTGGCGCGGGTTGATTACAACCTGTCGAATAAGGATTCGCTGTACGTGCGCTATGTGAAGGACCGCGGCGATACCACGCTGCCTTTTCTGGGCTCTCCCTTGCCGCCCCGATGGCCGGAAATAGGCTCCACCCGCAACCAATTCGCGACCATCGAGTGGCGCCGGGTGATTTCACCGACACTGGTGAACCTGTTGCGCTTCAGCTTCACCCGGACCAAAGAGACGGATACGCAAGCCAAGCCGGATCAGGCTTCCGTGTTGAATTTCTTTCCGGAGCGCGGACAGAACGGCGGAGTGAACATCACCGGCCTGTCGTCCATGGGGACCAGCATCTTTGCCCCGCTTCTGGAAGTGCAAAATAAATTTCCCGTGGCGGACGACCTGATCTGGACACACGGGGCGCACAACCTCCGGTTTGGCGGATTCTTCAGCCGCGTCCAGAGCAACTTCCAGCAACAGGGATGGTGGGGCGGCTTCTATTCCTTCGGTAGCCTGAGCTCCTTCTTGCAAGGCGTACCGTTCCTGTTCCAGGGGCCGGAACCCGGGCTGACCGATTCCTATAGAGACTTCCGTGAAATCGAAGTCGATGGATATATCCAGGATGAGTGGAAGGCGCGACGCAACCTGACGGTGAACGTGGGCCTCCGCTATGAGTTTGTGACCAACCCCACCACCAATGTGCACACGCTCAACACCTTGATCAACCCGCCTTTTGGAACGTTCCAGAAAGTGCCTAACGTGTTCGCCTCCAATCCTTCCGTAAGAAACTTCGACCCCAGGATTGGTCTCGCCTACGATCCTTTCGGCGATCACAAAACCGCGATCCGCGCGGGATTCGGCATCTTTTACAATCCGATTCGTGCGCGCAGCTACGCGTCGGGCTATTACTTCAATCCGCCTTACGCGCTGGCTTTCGTCCCCAATCCCCAGTTCCCCAATCCCTTCCCGGGCGCGCTACCGCCACCGGCACAGCTCGTGGGAGTGGACTATAACACCGACGTTACGCCGCACATGTATCAGTGGAATTTCAATATTCAGCGGCAGCTGTTCGAATCCACGACCTTGACCGTTGGCTACGTTGGCTCGCGCGGTTTGCATTTATACGGCGCCCGCGACATTAATCCGGTGCTGCCGACGGTTGTAAACGGTGTCCAGGTGTTCGGTGTTCCCCGTGGCGCAACCCCGGGCATCATCAGCAACCCGCGGCTCAATCCGGCGGGCGCGGCGCTGAACAGCGAGGCTCCCGTGGCCGATTCGAGTTACCACTCCATGCAGGTGGGCCTGAACCGGCGCTTCTCGCACGGTGTGCAATCCCAGCTCTCCTACACCTGGTCGAAGTGCATGGATAACGCTTCGGGCACCTACGGCCTGGAAGGGGGCATACCCTGGTCTAACCCAACGAACGGGTCCTTTGACCGCGGACGCTGCCTGTTTGACCGGCCGCACGTTTTCAGACTGAGCGGAGTTTATGAACTGCCGTTCAAGCAGAATATTTTGACCAAGGGATGGCAGATGAGCGGCGGACTGCAAGTGCAGAGCGGCTCGCCATGGAACGTGATCATTGGATTCGACCAGTCCGGAAACACTATCGCGAACCAGCGGCCCAATCTGGTGTTGCCGGCGGATACAATCATGAGCGGCGACATTAATCATTGGGCCAATCCAGCCGGGTTCAGCCTGCCGGCGCCGGGCACGCTGGGCAATCTGCAACGAGATTTCTTAGCCGGTCCTGGAATCGTAAACCTGGACTACGCTGTGCTGAAGGAGACGACCATCAAGGAACAGGTCCGTCTTCAGTTTCGCGCCGAGTTCTTCAACGTGCTCAACCATGCTAACTTCGCGCTGCCGGTGGCGACCGCGTTCGCGCAGGCTCCGAATGGCGGCGGTAATCCCAACCCGACGTTCGGCAAGATCACGGCGACCACCACCTCGTCGCGCCAGATTCAGTTTGCCGTGAAGCTTTTGTTCTAACGCGGACTGTAAACAGCGCGGCCTTTGGCCCGGGGTGGACAGCCTTGGCTGCCTCACCCCTCCACGAATGGCCGATCCGGCCGCAGGCGCAACGCCAGCACTGCGCCCAGCAACAGCAAGACAATCGACCCGATAAACGGAACCACCCAATTGCCGGTACGATCCACCAGGTATCCGAAACTGGAAGGCGACACCAGGCCCGCGACGCCGAAGCCGAAGTTCATCATGCCGCTGGCGGATCCTGCGTAGCGCGGGGCAATGTCCATGGGCACTGACCAGATCGGCGCCACGATCAGCTCGGCGAAGAAGAACGCCAGCGACAGGCACACGGCCGCCACTTTCAGATCGTGAATCAGAACCACCGGCATCAGGAACACAAACGCTCCCAGGAATCCCGCGACAATGACCGAGCGGCGCGCCACCACCAGGCTCCCGGTTTTGCGCAACAGAAGGTCGCTCACCACACCGCCCACCGTGTCGCCGATCACTCCCGCAAACAGCACACCCGCGGAGAACAACGCGGAGGACTGCAGATTCAGGTGATAGTTTTCGAAGAAGAACGCGGGAATCCAGCTCAGGAACAGCCACAGTGTCCAGCCGTAGCAGAAATCGACAATCGTCACTGGCAGGATGCGCCGGGCCAGCCGCAGCCAGGGAATTGCCGGACGGTTTTTGCCGCGGCGCTCGGGCAGCGCCGCAAGATCTGCTTGCGTAATGGCAGGATGCTCATGCGGATCGTTGCGAAAATACCAGGCCCACGCGAGAATCCAGAAGAGGCTGGCTACTCCCAGGATCACGAAGGAACCCCGCCAGGAGACCACCGCGAGCAGCCCGGCCATCAACGGCGGAGTGACGGCAATCCCGATGCGCGAAAACGAGTGCGTGATTCCCTGCGCAAAGCCCCAGCTTCCCACCGGAGTCCAGTTGGACATGGCGCGCGTTGCCGTGGGAAATGCGGCGCCCTCTCCGAATCCCAAGGCCAGACGGAGTGCGAATAACGATGCAAACCCGGTTGCCGCGCCCATCAGTATGGTGGACAAAGCCACCATTCCACAGCATGCCGACAGTGTTAGCCGCGGTCCGAACTTATCGCCGATCCACCCGCCGATGAGCTGAAATAAGGCGTAGGGAATGGCGAAAGCCGAGAAGGCCAGTCCGAGCTGCGTGTTGCTGATGCCCAGGTCCGGCCGCATCAGCGGTCCGACGGTGGAAATGTTCACGCGGTCGACAAACAGGATCAGATACATCGCGCATAGCATCGAGAGAACCACGCGAGGCGCACTGAGCCACGTCTTGTTCACGCCGGCTTTCCCGCGGAACGCGGCGCCTGGCCTTGGATCTGTGTCCGGTGGAGAATACGGCGTGAGTCCGGATCGAAAGGATCGCGCCGGTGCATGGTGCAACGGTTGTCCCACAGGACCACGTCGCCAACCTGCCATTCATTGTGCCAGCTGATCTCAGCCTGTGAGGCGTAGGACCAGAGTTCGTCCAGCAGCGCCTCGGATTCAGCCAGCGGCAGACCGCCGATGTAAGCGTTGCGCCGGCGGCCAAGATACAATACGAGCCGCCCGGTCTCCGCATGCGAGCACACCAGCGGGTGATAAACACCGTGGGAAGCCGTAGGATCATCCACGGCGCTCACGCCCTGGCGCAGGTAACCGCCGCTGTTGTAGGTCGCATCGTGCTTCAGCGTGAGGTTTGCGATCCGGCGCTGGAGCGAGGCGGGCAAGGATTCGTAGGCGCGATACATATTGCAGAAGTACGTGTTGCCTCCCGCAGGCGGCACTTCGAGCGCATACAGCATGCTGGCCTTGGGCGGAATCTCCAGGTAGGACATATCGGTGTGCCAGACCGCCTCACCCGCGCCCAGGCTGCCGATCGGCACGCCGTTTTCGATCACGTTGGAGACCACGTAGATCTCCGGATGCCCCTCCACGAAGCGGCGGCCGGTTTCCTGCACCGGCGCCCAATCCAGTTCGCCGAAGCGGCGGCTGAACGCGATGAGGTCGTCGTCATTCAGGCGTTGGCGGCGAAACAGGATCACCAGGTGGTCGAGCCAGGCGCGATGGATGGCGTGGAACTCTTCGTCGCTAAGCTTATCGAGCCGCACACCTCGAATCTCCGCGCCAAGAGCCGCGCCGCTCGGCGAAATCGCAATGGTGGACGGTGTCATCCCAATGGATCACTCTAACAAAAGTGCTTTCCGCGCACCGGGCGGCCATCCGATCCCATTCTGAACAGGACGTGCCTTGCCTTAGTCTCTGTATTGGCGGAGAATCAATCCTGTGGAACGCATCCATCGAACAAAACTGTACTTGATTGTTGTTTCTCTAGGACTCCTCGCGCAAGTGGGGCTCTCACAGTCCACCGATTGGCTTTCTTACAACGGCGACCTCAGCGCGACCCGATTCTCGCCTCTGAGTGAGATTACCGCTGGCAATGTGACGAGTCTGCGGCCCGCCTGCACCTATGACACGGGTGAAACCACTGCCTTCCAAACCGGTCTCCTGATGGTGCAGGGAGTGCTCTACTTCACGACCTACAACACTACCTACGCCGTGGATGCGTCCAACTGCGCGTTGAAGTGGAAGTACAGCCGGCCGGGTCCCGCGGGCGGGCTCGGAGTCAACCGCGGAACCGCCTATCTCGACGGCAAGTTATTTCGAGGCGCCGGCGATGCGCACGTTTTCGCGCTGGATGCCGCCACGGGCCAACCCGTGTGGGAAGCGGCTTTGGGTGATCCGGCCAACGGGGACTCCGTTCCGATGGCGCCCCTTGCGTGGAACGGGATGGTTTTTGCGGGGAACGCCGGCGGCGACAATTTCGGAGTCACCGGACGCATCTACGCCTTTAGCGCTGCCGACGGCCACCAACTCTGGCGCTTCAATGTGGTGCCGGATTCCGGTCCCGCGCGCGCTACCTGGAAGAATTTGAGCGACCGTAACCCTCCCACGGGCGGCGCCACCTGGACCAGCTACAGCCTGGATCCCGAGGCGGGTGTGCTGTGGGTTTCCACCGGAAACGTGGCTCCCGATTTTCTTCTGGCTCTGCATCCCGGCGACAATCTTTATACAACCTCCGTCATTGCATTGGACGCTAAGACCGGAACCTTGCTCCGCTACGTCCAGCCCGTCAAAAAGGATTTTCACGATTGGGACATGACGTCTCCGCCCGCGCTGATTCGAACCAAGGCCGGACGCCAGATCGCAGCGGCCGCCGGCAAAGACGGAATCCTGTACGCTATGGACCGTTCCGGTGTGGCCTCGGGAAGCACATCCTCGCAGGCACCGCTCAAAATCATTTATGCGACGCCGGTCACCACGCGCACCAACGTCACAAAGCCATTCAACTCCAAGACCGAAACTCATTTTTGCCCGGGGACGCAAGGCGGTACCGAATGGAACGGCCCGGCGTTTCATCCCGAGTTGAATTTGCTGCTGGTCAACGCCGTGGATTGGTGCGCTTCGGTGAAGATTGCCGACGCTGCCACCATCACCGGCAAGCGCGGCTCCATCTGGCCGGGCTCGGGCGATCCAGAACATCCCTTCGGCCGCACCGATCCCAAGGAAATGTGGGGCGGCTGGCTCACCGCAATCGACGCCGATACGGGACGTGTGCGCTGGAAGTACAAATCGCCCACGCCCATGCTCGCGGCAGTCACGCCCACGGCGGGTGGACTGGTCTTCACCGGGGATTTAAACGGGGATGTGCTGGCCCTGGACGCCGGTAATGGATCGGTCCTGTGGCGCAATTCCACCGGCGCGGCTCTGGGCGGCGGTGTTATTTCTTATCAGACAGGCGGGCGCCAACGCGTGGCGGTGGCTGCCGGAATGAGCCCTGCAAACTGGCCCCTGCCGAAGATAACCGCACGCATTGTCGTATATAGTCTCCCGTAGGAAGACATCTAACTTCCAACCTGGGCGGCGGGTTCGATCCGGTGGTTCCAAATAACCCTTTTCGTCCCATTGGATTGCGGCTGCGCGCCTTTCACGATCTTTCTTAGGACATTAAGGAACTAAACGGGATATTCCCCGTCTAAACCTACAATTCGTTCTTGACCGATTGCGGAGGCGCTTACCCATGAAGACTCTGTGGCAGGACGTAGTCTACGGCTTCCGTGCGCTGCGGAAGAAGCCCGGCTTCACGGTGGTGGCAGCTCTATCACTGGCGTTGGGCATCGGCGCGAATACCGTCATATTCAGCCTCATTAACACCACTCTGCTGCGTCCCCTTCCTTTTCCGGATCCCGGCCGGATGGTGATGATCTGGTCGGTTCCTCTCGAAGCCAAGGACCAGTTGAACGGTGTCATGGCGGTCAACTACAACGCGTTCCGGGAGAAAGCCCAGTCCTTCGAGGCGATGGGAGCCATTCGCAACAACGTCTGTAACGTCGGCGCGGACGAGCACGGGCAGCCGCCCGAGAGAGTCGATTGCGAAAACTATACGCCATCCGTGTTTCAGGCCCTGGGGGTCAAGCCAGTCTTGGGACGCGTTCTGGCGGAAGACGAGAATCAGGTGGACAACCCGGCGCCCGTCCTGCTGATCAGCTCCCGCTATTGGCAGCGCCGGTTCAACAACGATCGCGGCGCGATCGGGAGCACCCTGCGCGTGGATGGAGTGGTCAAGACCGTCATCGGTGTGATGCCGCCGAATTTCTACGTATTCGACGAACAGGCCGACTTTTGGACGCCGGTGGGCTGGACACATACCGAGGTTCAGAGCACGCAATACAACATGGGCGTGGTCGCGCGCCTGAAGCCAGGTGTGCCGCTCAAGCAGGCACAAGCGGAGATGGATACGCTGGCGTCGCAACAGGCGGCCTCCGATCCTGACCGCAACAAGAAGCTGGGAGCCGTGGTGCAAACCATGACCGAATCCTTATATGGCGGATTACGATCGCCTCTGCTTCTGCTGCAAGGAGCAGTCGCGATCGTACTGCTGATCGGCTGCGCGAATGTCGCTGGCTTATTGCTCGCGCGAGCGGCATCGCGCAGGACGGAGATTGCGATTCGAACCGCGATCGGTGCTGGCCGGTGGCGGATCGTCCGGCAGCTGATCACCGAAAGCGTGCCCCTATCGCTGCTCGGAGGGTTGGTTGGTATTCTTCTGGCCTGGGGAGGATTGCGACTCTTCGTTTACGCCGCTCCGCCCAACTTTCCCCGGCTGAATGAGCTCGCACTGGATCTTCCCGTTCTCGGCTTCACGGCGCTGGTGGCCATTCTGACGGCGGTGGTTTTCGGCATCGTCCCCGCGATCCAGGCGTCGAACCCGGATCTGGTGGGTTCGCTGAAAGAATCCGGCCGCAGCGGCACCGACGGAGTCGCGCGCCAGCATATGCGCAACGCTCTGGTGGCGGTTCAGATCGCCATGGCGCTCATCTTGTTGATCGGCGCGGGATTAATGATCAACAGTTTCCTCCGGATTCAGAACAATCCCCTGGGCGCGGATCCGAAGAATTTGCTCACCTTCGATTTCCGTTTTTCGCGCGACGAAGCGATCAAGGCGTTTGGAAGATACCGGAATGCCGGCCTTTGGGACGTGAATCCGCAGACTACGCAGACCTTCCAGCGCGCCTACGAACGGATTCAAGGTTTGCCTGGAGTTGTATCCGCCGCCGGAGCAAGCACGCCGCCGCTGGCCGGATCGCTGGGAATGGGATTTCTGATTGAGGGACGTCCCGTGCCGCCTTTGGACAAAAATGGCCAACCTAGCCAGACAGCGTCGTACATCGCCGTCACTCCCAACTACTTCGCAACTTTGCGTGCGCCGATTGTCCAGGGCCGCGATTTCAACGATCGCGATACGGCCTCCTCACCGTTCGTGGTGATCATCAATCAGACCATGGCGAAGCGCTTCTGGCCGAATGAGAGCCCCCTCGGCAAACAGCTCCGGATGGACTATGTGCCGGATGAGCCGTTACGCGAGGTCGTGGGCGTGTCCGGAGACATTCGCATGAATCGCCAGCAGCGGCAGCTGGGGCCGACCGTCTACGTGCCGTACCTGCAGCAGACACCTCGCTGGATGGGGGCCGGATATTCGACGCGCGCGGGAATGTTTTTCATACTGCGGACCAGCGGAAGTCCTCTAAGCCTGACGAATACCGTTCGCCAGGCGATGGCTGAAGTGGATCCCAACAAACCCGTCGCCAACATCCGGACGGTGGAAGCATATCTCGACCAGCAAGTTCAATATGTCCGTCTTTACGTATTGCTGCTGGGTATCTTTGGTGGGATCGCGGCCGGACTTGCGGCGATTGGAATTTATGGGGTGATGTCGTATGCGGTGGCGGAACGTACGCGGGAAATCGGCATTCGGATGGCGCTGGGAGCGAGTGCACCGGATGTTCTCCGATTAGTGCTCCTGCAAGCCTTGCTGCTGCTGTCGATCGGACTGACCTTGGGATTGGCAGGATCTTTCGCTCTGACCCGCTATCTCAAATCGGCCCTGTATGAAGTCACGGCTACCGATCCGGCAACCTACATCGCCGTTTCCGTGCTGCTGGCTGCGGTGGCCGTCGTGGCGTCCATGGTTCCCACCCGGCGTGCGATTACGGTGAATCCGACTGTGGCGTTACGGCACGAATAGCCGAACGCAAGTCCGCCCTCCTTATGAAGCGTCGTGCCGATAAGGAGGGCGGCCTTTAGCATTAACTATCTTAGAGCGATCGGAACGGTGATGACCTGGCCGATGATTTCGCCTGAGACTACCATCTCCACCCGTCGATTCTGCTGACGGCCTGAGACAGTTTCGTTCGAAGCCACTGGCTGAGTTTTCCCGAAGCCCGTCGAGGCAACCGAGCTCCTCGCCATTCCTTGAGTGATCAAGAAATCGCGAACGGATCCGCCGCGTTCTTCGGAAAGCTTCTGATTGTAGTCATCGCCCCCAACATTGTCAGTGTGACCTTCCACATCCAGCCGCAGTCCAGGATGTCCCGAAACGATCCCCGCAACCTTGGCCAGCTTCTCCCGCGCTTCCGGACGCAGAGTGAACTTGGCTGTGTCGAAAAGCACGTCGGACATATTTACGATCAATCCGCGAGCCGTGTCGCGCGTCTGCAGGATTGTGTTGAACTGCAGCAATAGCTGGGCGCGCAGGTTTGCCTTGTCCAGCTCTAACTGCCGTCTCTCCGCTGCTACGCGGTCCAGTTCGCCCTGCGTGGCGGCCCGTTGTGCGTCGTTCTCGCGTTTCAGGCGATCGGCTTCCGCCAGGGAATTGGCAGCCAGCAGGTCATTCTGCTGTCTGAGGCGATCCGCGTCATTCAGCGCCGCGGTCTTGGCGTCATTATCCTGTCGTAGACGATTGGCTTCCGCCTGAGCCGCCGCCACTTGCGCGTCGGTCTGCTGCTTCAAACGATTGGCTTCCGCCTGAGCCGCCGCTGCTTGCGCGTCGGTCTGCTGTTTCAAGCGATCCGCCTCGGCCTGGGCCGTGAGCCGGGCCGTTGCGGCTTCTCGCGCGATGCGAGCCGCTTCCGATTGCGCACTCGCCGTGGCGCTTTCCGCGCGAGCGGCTGCGCTCTGGGCGCGAGCAGTTGCATTCGCGGCTTGCGCCTCACGGTCCGCTCCCGCCTGGCGTTCGGCGGCCAGAAGATCGTCATCCTGACGCTTCACCGCGATGGCGCGGGCATCTTCGGCGATCTGCACGGCCTGGCGTGCAGTCATGGTCACCGGCTTCGATCCGGCATTGCGAGCCCGGTACGCCTCGGACTGCTTCAGATTGCTCTCGGCTTTCTGGAAGGTGTCCGCCGCGAAACGGTCTGCGCCGCTGGTTCGAGCGATGTTCACCGCATTGCGGGCTTCGTAGAGCTCCAATGGATTCTTGTTGTCGACCTTCAGGTCGAGAACATTGGTCAGATGCTGATACTGACCTCTTTGGAGCAGCTCGTACTTGGCGTCAATCAGCTCGATTTTGCCTTTCGTATCGGCGCGGACGACGTTTTCCATCACCACTACGTCGCTCGGGCGAGAAACAGCGAAGTAGGGTTCGGCCGTTACCACCAAGCCAAACACCTGCAGTTCGGTGGTCACATTCAGCTTGCCGCTGGTTCCACCACCGCGCAGAACTTCACCCAGATTTGATGCGCGGCCCTCGGGCGTAATGGCCCACAGCACGTATGTGAGGTATTCGCCGCCGAACTGCGTGGCGTCCGTCATATTGCGGAACTCCACTTCGATTTCGATATAGCCCTTCTTACTCTCGACTTTGGCTTCACCATGCGCGTCCGGCATCAGCGCGGTGCCGCCGAAATCGATCTTGGTCGCGCCGCTGCGATGCTGATAGCTGATCGCTTTGGCGACCTTTTCCGTCACCGTCACGCGATAGATCGGGGGTTGCCCGGATGCAGCCCGGTCCACATTTTCTCTTCGTTCCTGGCCTTGGTTCTGAGCTTGGGCCGAGAGGACCCCGCCGGCCAACAGGATTCCTAGTGTGATTCTTTTCATATTTGTTCCCTCAATGTTCGTTCGGATGGTTATTTCGAGCCGGCGTGTTCCTCGCGCGCCGAGTACTTGTTCAGCAGATTGATGAGCTTCGCGGCCGAGGTGGGTATGCGGCGTTTTTCGGTGACAATCGCGCGATTCTCCAGCCGTTTGCCGTAGATGGTCGCGTTGTCGTCCAGATCCTGGCGCAACGTGGCTCCCTCAAGGGCGACACCCGCAAACAGCCCCTGCGTGCGCGACCATGAAAGAATATCCGCGTGCATCTGAGCGTCAGTCTGAGCCGTTGCCGTTCGACCAACGGGGCCGGCCGCAACAGATCCTTCGGCGCCTAGAGTGAACTTGCTCGAAAGCAGTTTATCCGCTCCGCGCGCATTCATCACCAGCATGATCAGGTCGGTGGAAGAACCGCCGATCTGGAATCCGAAGCTACCGCCTTCGATGCGAACGGTGCCAGGCGCGGACCAGCCCGGTCCAACTTTATTCCTGCAGGAAAGGTATCCCTTGCCATATTTCCCGCCGATAATGAAAGCTCCAGTCTTGAGCTCCGGCACGATCACAATGCAGTGCGCGTGCTCCAGCATTTCCTGGGGAATGCCTTTGTCCGGCGCTGCCATGACTTCCGAAAACACGGCGGCGGCCGCATTCAATCGTTCGGCCGGCTCCGAGTCCTTGGCCATGAGCGGGGCCAGAGCGACGACTGTTGCTAAGATCAGTTTCATTTCCTCACCTCTTCAGTCGCGGGTGGTATCGCGACTGCTTTAGTTAAGGCACGCGCCGCGCCGATTTCCGAAGTGTTGCATGCACTCACTTTTCATCGGGTTTCCGGGTCGCAGTGCGAGGATCGGACGTGCTGAAGTAACCGAATGTGGTCAGTTGACGGCTTTTGGTCAGCCTGCTGGAGGAGCTAGGCGAAGCGTTAGCGGGCGGCTGCCGCGCCTACACCGGCCGCGAGTTCGCTGAACTTGTAGTCGACGTCGTGTGCGACCATCGTGTGCGGGCCGACGAATCGGACATTGGCCGTGGATTCCGAAGAAGTCTGCAGCCACATGCCGCCCACCTCGCCGTAGACCAGCACGATATGCGAGTCCCGCAGCCACCACGAGGGCGCTTTCCCGGGCACACCCTCCGTGCGGAGAAGACGGAAATTGGCCGAATCCACCCAAATGTGGCCTCGAAGCAGAGTCTTATCTTTGCGCAACGGGACCATTTCAAGCACGTACGCATGATGCCCGCTTAATTCTTCCTCGCGAACGAAGCGAAAGTTGTAGTTCGTCGCCGTCAGGTCGGTAGCGCCATGGTCCTTCACAATGTCCGTTTCGTGCTCCAGCATTTGCCGAACGATCTTTTCGCCCAGTCCCATCCCATTGGCCTGACGGATTGCGTAACGCTTACGATCCGGAGGAACGAAGGTCAGGTCGGCAATAACTTCAGCCCTTGTGGCAAGCTTTTCCGTATCAAACAGACGATAGTTGCGCGTGACGCTGTAGGGACGAAGCTGGGTGCGATTTTCAACGCGGGCTTGGGCCATCCGGGTGAGGATGACTTCCACCGGCGGCACGTCATGGCCACTCTCAGCGCTGGCTGGCGGGCCGGCAGCCACGAATAGGCCGCCTAGGCTGCACAGGACGGCCGATTTCCAAATTCGTTTTGCATTCACGGCGAAACTCCGCTCGAACTCGCGACAATCAAGCTGGCGACAATACTACCAGTAATTTACGGGCCGAACCAGCTTTAGAAAAACTCGGCCTCAGAGAGCCGGGCCTCCAGCTCCTCAATTCCGTCAGGAATCAGGGCACGCAGATGGCCATTGGTTACAAGTCGGCACGAGAGATACCCAATTTCTTCATCATGGCGTTCAAGGTCGTTCGCGGCATGCCTAGCCGAGTCGCTGCGGTACTGACGACTCCCGCCGATTCCCGGAAGACCCGTAGGATGTGGTCGCGCTCCACTTCTTCAAGAGTGGAGCCACTGGTGGTTTCGCCTTCCGCGCGCAATTCCGACAAGGGCGCGCGGAGATTCGGTCCGCGGGAAAGTATGACCGATCGCTCGATGAAGTTCTCTAATTCGCGCACATTGCCGGGCCAAGACCAGCTCTCCAGCGCCTTCATGGTTTCAGAAGGGATCTTGTCGATATTCCGGTCCATTTTAGCGGCGTACTTCTTGGTGAAGTGCCGCGCCAGGCTGGGGATGTCCTCGGCGTGATCGCGCAAAGGGGGCGTGATGATGGGGAAAACCTTCAACCGATAATAGAGATCGCTGCGGAAAAGCTTGTCCCCCATCATCTGGGTCAGATTCCGGTTGGTTGCGGCTACCAGCCGCACATCGATAGGGATCGTGCGCGTGCCGCCCAGTCTCTCGAAAGATTTTTCCTGAAGCGCCCGCAGCAGCTTCGGCTGCAGATCCAGCGGGATGTCGCCGACCTCATCCAGGAACAGAGTTCCGCGATGGGCCATTTCAAAGCGGCCGATCTTTTGCCCCAGAGCGCCGGTGAAGGCTCCCCGCTCGTATCCGAACAGCTCGCTTTCGAGCAGCCCGGTCGGAATCGCCGCGCAGTTCAGACTGATAAACGGCAAATTCCGCCGCGGACTCATGCGGTGGATCGCCCGTGCAATCAGCTCTTTACCGGTTCCGGTCTCGCCCAGGATCAATACAGTTGCGTCGGTGGGGGCGACGACTTCTACCTGGCCCATCACCCGCTTCATGGCTGCGCTGCTGCCCACGATCTCTTCAAAGTTCTGCTGGGGTTCAGCGGTCTGCTGGTCGATATTCTCGCGCCGGTCGCGCGGGCGGAGGTCCTGAACGAAAGTGATCCATTTGAACGGAGAGAGCTTCAAGACGGCCGTGGCAACTAAAACCGGCACCCGAGTCCCGTCTTTGCGAATCAGCTCTTTTTCAAAAGGAGTACAGGCGCCGAACCGTAATCCCTCTTCGTGAGCGAGCTCGTCGAGCGGGAGGTACTCCGGAGGTGTCAGATCGGGCCAATGAAGCCGGCCGGTTTTCAGATCGTCGCGGCTGTATCCGACCAGTTCAAGAAAAGCATCATTCGCCTCCGGAATTCGATCATACTCGCCGGAAACGATCCCCGCGATGGCCGATTCCACGGGGAGCGGCCGGATCCGCGCGCGGCTTCGGATCAACTTTTCGTCTCTGTCGTGCCGCTCGCTAAAATCGCGTACAACCCTGGCAAAGCCTTGGATGTCCCCGAGCTCGTCTTTCAAGGCCATGGTGATGATATTGGCCCAGAATCGGGAGCCATCTTTTTTCACCTGCCAACCTTCCATGCCGGCGTGGCCTTCTTTCGAGGCCCGCCTCAATTCCTCGTCCAGTCTTGCTGCCAGGTCATCCTCACCGGAATAAAGGAACGCAGCGGGATGGCCCACGGCTTCTTCGCTTTTATAGCCGTAAATGCGTTCTGCCCCGGCATACCAGGCGACCACTTGTCCATCCACATCCAGCACGAACAGCGCATAATCCTGCAGCCATGAGGGGACTTCGATGGGGACGCGGTTTTGATGGGTTTCCGAGTCATTCGCCTTGTCCCGCAGAACCATCAGGTGGCGGACCGGAAGAATATTTCCTTTGGCGGAATACTCCACCTCCCGAGGCGCTCCATCCGGACCAATCAGCTGCACGGTGCCGTCTTGTGCGCCTTCCTCGAGAAAGGTACGCCACCGATCGGAAATCAGGGGTTTGACGCTCGGCTCGGCGAAGTCATCCAGCTTGCGGCCTAGGATCTCGTCCCTCTTGAGTCCCAAAAGTCTGGTGGCGCCGGTACTTGCTTCCTGGTAATGCCCGTCATCGTCGGCCAATAGAATAGGCGCGTAAGGGTGAAATACAATCGCCCGGAACAGACGCTCAAGTTCTTTAGGACCATTTTCGGTAAGCCAAGCGGATTGCGGCAGAGAGGCCGTGGAGCTCATATAGTGCGTTCTCCTTTGCCCCGTCGATCGAGGAGGCCGGCGGCCTGGAGAACACGATGAGCGCGCCCCGCAAACAGAGGGAAGCCAAGAATGGCGGTCACCTACAGTCTAACACCTCTGGAGGCGCCAATGACGATATGTGGTCATTTACTTCATGGGTCACCAGACGGCCAGCAGATTGCCCGGGGAACTCGATGACTCTCCACAATGGCTGCCGCGCCGAATACGGGACTCTTGAGCTGCGGATTCAAACTACCGATAGCTTGAACGGTTTCACGGTTTTCGTGGAAGATCCTCGTCTGGAGACCCCCTGCGTCTATGAACAGCCCGTGCAATCCACCTTGGAGTCCGCAAAAGACGATCTGGTTCTGAAAGCCAAGGAATACCTGGACAGCCACGGAGAAGCGGCACCGGACGATGTCGAATGGAGATGCTCGTGAACCTGACAGCATCCGAACGGCTACAAATGACCTCATTCGGTCATGTTTGATCGCCTGCGGTCAGGCCGAGCAGCCTCCTAGATCAGCAAGATAGTACCAAGCCTGCTCCAGCCGTGCGAATAGCGTCATCCGCTCCGATGGACCCCCGAGTGCTTCTACACCCGCAGGAGAAAAGCAGCAATGACCTTTTTGAAAACGGTACCCACAGTATTTTGCATGGCCCTGGTGGGCGGAATGTTCTCGCCCAGCGCCAAAGCAGATGAGCACGACAAGAAAACCACTATTACATTTAGCGGTCCGGTGGAGATTCCGCCGGTGTACATCACCGGCATGCGGATCCTTCCCGCCGGAACGTACGTGTTCAAACTAGTGGAATCCTCGTCCAACCGACACATCGTCCAGATCTTCAACAAAGACCAGACCAAGATCTATGCCACGGTTCTGGCGATTCCAAACTACCGCCTGGTAGCGAAAAACAAAACCGTGATCACTTTTAACGAGGGCGTGAAAGACCGGCCGGAAGCGATTCGGGCCTGGTTCTATCCAGGCGCAAACTGGGGCGAGGAATTCGTCTATCCCAAGGCCAAGGCTGTAGAACTCGCCAAGGTCACCAAGACGCCGGTTCTGGCTCTGGTGGCTGAGGTTCCGGTGGAAGTCGCGAAACCCGAGGAGCCGACCATCGTCGTTGCTTTGCAGCAGGCGCCGGTGATCGCCGTCGCGCCGACTGGAGAAACCGTCGAACTGGCTCAAGTGGTCCAAAGTGAGCCCGCTCCGGTAGCGACGCTCGTCAATGAGCCCGCTCCGACTACGCAGAGCCTGCCCGGCACAGCCAGTTCCTTGCCGCTGATCGCGCTTTGCGGATTGCTGGCACTGGGCGGCGCGATGCTGACCCGGTCCATCAAGAACCGCACCTAGTCTGATTGGTTTGCCCGGCGCGTCGTATTTGGCGCGCCCCAGCGAGAATTGTCCCATGCTAAGGAAACCAGTGATGAACGTCCTTCCACCTTTGCGACCCTTCCCGAAATCCAGAAGCCAGAACATGCGACAGAGAGTCGTGCCACTCTTAGTGCCGCCACTTCGGAAGGGCAGTCCGGAGGTGGGCTTCCACGAAACCAAGGCGCGAGGGATGGCAGTCCTCACCACGCCTCTGTTGAACAAGGGAACGGCATTCACTACCGAAGAGCGCGAGGCCTTAGGACTCACGGGTCTGATCCCCAATGTAATCAGCACTCTGGAGATTCAAGTTGCGTGCGCTTACGCCCAATATCAGCGGTTGCCGGATGCGCTTAGCAAGAACATCTATCTGACTGCACTTCACGACCGCAATGAGGTGTTGTTCTTCCGCGTGCTCTCCGAACATCTGCGCGAGATGATTCCGATTGTTAACGATCGGACGGTGGGCCTCGCGATGGAGCAGTATCACCACGAATGCAGGCGTCCCCGGGGCGTCTATCTTTCCATCGATCATCCTGAGGCAATCGAAGAAGCTTTCGGGAACCTGGGGGCCGGTCCCGACGATATCGATCTGATCCTGGCTACGGATGCCGAACAAATCTTCGGTATCGGCGATTGGGGCGTCGGTGGAATCGAAATATCCATCGGCAAACTGGCAATCTATACCGCCGCGGGAGGCATCGACCCGGCGCGCGTCATCCCCGTGATGCTCGACGTGGGAACCAACCGGGGAAGCCTGCTCGCCGATCCAATGTATCCCGGGAACCGGCATGCCCGGGTTCGCGGGGAGCGCTACGACGCGTTCATGGAAGCTTACGTCAAGACCGCGGCGAAGATGTTCCCCAACGCGTTAATGCAGTGGGAAGATTTTAGTCCCGGCAACGGCCGCCGCATCCTCGATCGATACCGCGGCAAATCCCGAACATTCAGTGACGACCTGCAGGGCACCGGCGCGATTACGCTAGCGGCGGCAGTTTCCGCGATGCGAGTGTGTGGAACACTGCTGCGGAATCAGCGCGTTGTGATCTTCGGAACAGGTGTGGCCGGCATCGGCATCGCCGATCTGATCCGCGAGGTGATGATCAGCGAGGGCCTGTCGGCAGAGGACGCGACGCGCCGGTTCTGGTGTCTGGACGTGCATGGCCTGCTCACCAACGATATGGGCGACCGCTTGCAAGATCACCAGGTTGCATACGCGCGTACGGCGGCAGAAGTCAAGACCTGGCGGCGCGACGGCCCCGACGAGAGAACAATCAGCCTGGCGGAGGTGGTTCGTCAAGTGCGCCCAACCATGCTGATTGGCGCATCTGGAGCCACGAACGTCTTTACGGAGGCGATCATCAGGGACATGGCCCGAAATACCGAACGTCCCATCGTCTTCCCGCTCTCCAGTCCCAATTCACTTGCCGAAGCTACGCCGGCCGATCTGATTGCCTGGACCGATGGGCGCGCGCTGATTGCCACCGGCAGCCAGTTCACCCCCGTCACTCATAAAGGAATCACGCATGTCGTAGGGCAGGCGAACAACGCGATGTTGTATCCGGGCCTGGGTTTGGGAACGATCGTGTCGCGATCCAAGCTGGTGAGTGTAGGCATGCTGGCCGCGGCCGCCAATGCCCTATCCAGCCTGGTGGCCGTGCGGCTGCCGGGCGCCTCCCTGCTTCCGCATATCGACGACCTGCGCAGCGTGACCGTAACCGTCGCGGTAGCCGTAGCCGAGGCTGCGGTGGCGGAAGGTCTGGCCACTGTCGAGCTCGATGACATTGTCAAGCAAGTGGAAGACGCGATGTGGCAGCCGGAGTATCGCCGCATCCAAGCGTCCTGATTGCAGCTCCGCTGAGATGAAGATCCGGATCAGAACGTGGCCGCCCCGAAGAGTCCTCCAATGGACGCAGCGAGTGTTGTTCGCTGCCGCAATTCTGATGTTGGGCTATGTGGGATTTGTCCAGGTGGACACTTGGATCTTTGAGCGCCGGGAAACGGCCGCACTAGCACGATTCGTCCCCACGGAGCGGGCGGTGAGCCGCCCGGTGCTGCCAATAACAATTGGTCCTGACGGCTTAATCGGCCGCATGGAAGTCTCTCGCCTGGACGTTTCCGTCGTGGTCGTCGAAGGAACCAGTAACAAGAGTCTCAGGCGCGCGGTCGGCCACATCGCGGGTACGGCGCTGCCGGGACAGCCAGGCAACGTAGGAATCGCCGGGCACCGCGACACTTTCTTTCGACCGCTTCGAAATATCCAGCGCGGCGACGTGATCACCGTTGCCACGTCGAATGGCGAATACCGCTACCAGGTTGTGTCCACAAGAGTGGTGAGCCCGGATAACGTCGCTGTACTGGACTCAGATCAAAACGAAGTTCTGACTCTGGTTACCTGTTATCCCTTCTACTTCGTCGGTCCAGCACCCGACCGGTTCATCGTCAGAGCCGCAAGAATGCCTATTTCTTCGCCGGGATCTTGACGATTCGATCGCCCTGGAACGCGCCGATATAGATGGCGTTGCCCGACTGCAGGGCGATGGACACGCCCGGAATCATGGCTGGCTTACCCTCCGAATCGAAGACCGTCTTCATCTGCATCTTCGCCGGATCGATCTCCGCTACGCCGAAACCCTGGATGCACGGTGTCCCGCTGCCGGCCGGACAATCTCCACCGGCGCCCTTTACGCCCGCTGCCAGCATGGTGTGCTTGCTGGTCCAGGAGATATTGTCGGGCATGAAGTCGAGCTTGATCATACCGGTCTCTTTACCTTCCTTAAGGTCGTACTTATGGACTTCTTTGGCCGTCCAAGCATTGAAATACATGTAGCGGCCGTCGGAGCTCACCAGCACGCCGTTGGGATACCCAGCGCGAGTGCCGGGTAGCTCTGCTTCTCCCTTCCCTGGGATCCAACGGGAAACATAGCCACTGGGCTGCCCATTAAAAAGATTCCCCTGACCCTGGGGCGCCTTACCTTTTTCTTTTGCTTGACCCGGCGGCGGCGGGGGTGGCTGCAGAGCAGTGGGATGCGTGGCAATAAATCCGCCGTCGGGTTGCGCGGCCACGTCGTTAAAGGCCTGCGTCGAGACCACACAACCGTGCCAAATCAAATTCGATGTTGCTCCGGATTGCTTGAGCTCGAACATCTCGATCGACTCACGGCCGCCATGGTTGACGACGAAGAGCTGCACCGCGCCGCCGCTGTTACGTTTCAGCAGGGAGATTCCATGCGGCCTAAGTGCGTCGCCGATGGGGCCTGGACATGCGGGATCACCCCAGTCCTTTCGGGGATCCGCGCTGGGCGTCATCCTGGCAAAAGTCTTCTTCGCGGGATCGAACAGCATGAGTCCCGCAACCCCCGCACCTGCCGGGCCGCCCACGAACTGGCTGACGATTATATATTTGCCGTCCGGGGTTAACTCCAGATCCTCGGGTGAGCGCGTGCCGCAAATGACGTCCATGTCGCTGTGCACGCCGCAATCCATCAGCGGCGGTTGCGGAGGGCCGCCTTTCCCTTGGGCGAAAGCGACTGAACCGGCTACTGCGAGTAACATCCCCACTGCTAAGGCTTGTTTCATTACTGTTTCTCCGTAAAAGGTTCCATGCGCATCAGGGCGCCGTCATTCTCGGCGGTCAGCAAGTACAGAAAACCGTCGGGACCTTGCCGAACATCCCGAATGCGATTCTGGAGCTCGCGCAGCATGCCCTCGCGATGGAGCTCTTCCCACTGATCGTTGAAATCGATGCGTTCCAGATGTCCTGAGCGCGGAACTTCGCCCTGCCGCATGCCGCCGACGAAAAGATTATTCTTCCAGTTCGGGAACGCATCGCCAGTGTAGAAGCTCATACCGGAAATCGCAATGGCCGGAACCCAGAACGCCACGGGCGCCTCCATTCCCTCTTTCCACGGATCCACCGATACGCGCGGTCCCAGATAGAACCGGCCATAGCTCAGCACGGGCCAGCCGTAGTTCTTGCCAGCTTGAAGAATATTGACTTCGTCGCCGCCGTTGGGTCCGTCCTCGCATTCCCAGATGGCCCCCGTGAGTGGGTTGACGGCGAGACCCAGCGCGTTCCGATGGCCCAGCGTAAAAATCTCAGGGCGATAGCCCGTGCGGCCGACAAAGGGATTGTCCGCGGGAACCGTACCGTCGTCGCGCAGCCGCAAAACCTTACCCGCCAGGCTGTTCGGATCCTGGGCGGCCGCTGCGGCCGGAGGATCGCCGACGCCGATGGTCATATACACCATACCGTCTCTTCCGAACACGATCCGCGATGCATTACCGTTCTGGATGCTGGAGAAAAGATCGCGGACGTCGGTGAGTGCCGCGCCGTCCCACCGTCCGCGTGCCAGCGTAATGATCCCGGCGTTGTTTCCAGGAGTTGCGGCTGCGCCCGCCGGCTTGTGATACGTGAAGTACACCAGCTTGTTCTCAGCGAAGCGCGGGTGCAGCGCCAGATCCATCAGACCTGCCAGGCCTTGCGCCTGCACCGCGGGAACTCCGGCGACCGGATTCGGATCGAGTACGCCGTTCCTCACGATGCGCAGCCTACCGGGGCGCTCGGTCACCAGAATGGTGCCGTCGGGCAGGAACGCCATGCTCCACGGCTGGTTAAGTCCCTTGGTGACAATCAGCCGGATTTTATGCTGAATGCCGGTGTCGAGAACAATCCGGCCATCGGGAAGCGGCGGAGAGGGCCAGTTGATCCCCGGCGGCGCGGTGGGCGCTTTCCCAGCCTTGCCCTTCGCCGCGCCAGGTTGTTGTGCGCGACTCGCCACCGCTGCCAAAGCCAACAGGAAACAGAACGCTGCCGTCCAAGCCAAGTGATGTTTCTTCATTCGTCGATACCGTTGGCAAGTATATTCCAAAGTCGGCACCCATGTTCAGGCGTCACAATGAAAGCGGAGGTCCCTCGCGATGAAAACAACGGACCAGACACGCCGAGGATTTGTTTCCGGAATGGCGACTACGACAGGAGCGCTTCTAATAGGTTGCAATCGCACTGCTCCCGAAACGCCAGCCCCTTCGGATTCGACTCCTGCCGACGTTACGTTGCGCATCGGACCTGTTTTAGTTGATATCGCCAAAGATCACGCCATCAGCACCATCGGCTATAACGGCAGTGTCCCTGGTCCACTGATCCGCCTCCGGGAAGGTGTGCAAGTTACGGTGGATCTCTTCAACGACACCGATGCGCCGGAGCTGGTCCATTGGCACGGCCAGATTATCCCCGCTGAAGTAGACGGAGCGGCGGAGGAAAAGAGTATGCCGGTTCCGGCGCACGGGCATTTGCGCTATCGCCTGACTCCTCAGCCTGCAGGAGCGCGCTGGGTCCATTCCCACGTGATGGCGATGTCCGATCTGAGCCGCGGAAGTTACACCGGCCAGTTTGGTTTCGTCTACATCGATCCCAAGAGCCAGCCCGGCGCCTACGATCAGGAAATCTTTCTGGCCACCCACGAATGGGAGCCTTTCTATACGTCGGCGGAAGAAGGCGAGGAGATGGACGCGGATCAGAAGGCCAGGATGGCTGCCCAGAAGAAGGACGAAAAACCGAACGGCTGGGAGATCGGCTATCAGCGCTTCACGATCAACGGTAAATGCCTCGGCTTCGGCGAACCGGTGCGCGTGAAAGAAGGGCAGCGCGTCCTGTTTCACCTCCTGAATGCGAGCGCTACGGAGAACATCCAACTGGCGCTGCCGGGTCACAAGTTCCAGGTCGTCGCTCTGGATGGCAATCCCGTGCCGCATTCTCAGTCGGTGGAAGTGCTCGAATTAGGAACCGCCGAGCGCATCGACGCCGTTGTGGAAATGAAGAATCCGGGCGTATGGATTCTGGGAACTCCCAAGGACGACGATCGCCGTGACGGGATGGGAATCGTGGTCGAGTATGCCAACAAGGCGGGCCAGCCGCGTTGGATCAAGCCTGCGAAAACAGTCTGGGACTATACACTGTTCGGCGATAATCGCACATCCCCATCTCCCGACGCAGTGATTCCTCTGGCCATCGGAAAGATCAATGGCGGGACCGGGAGTTTCAACCAATGGACCATCAACGGCAAGGTTTACGACGAAAACGCCGAGCCGCAGATTCTTCACAAGGGAAAGCGGTATCGCCTGGCATTCGACAATCAGACCGACGATGCGCACCCGGTTCATTTGCATCGGAACAGCTTTGAGCTCACCAGTGCCCACGGCAAAGCAACGGGAGGAGTCGTGAAGGACGTGGTAACGCTGAAGGGCTTCAGGAAAATCGACGCGGATTTCACGCCGACGATGGAAGGGCTCACCTTGTTCCACTGCCATCAGCAGCTCCATATGGATTATGGATTCAAGCTACTGTTCAACGTAATCTAGGCGTCCCCCATTTTTGTTTCGAAGTGCTATGATACTTGGTCACAATCCGACTGGAGTACGAAATGGTTGTGACTCATCTGCGACCGGCCGCTTTCGTGTTGTTCCTGCTTTCCCCTCAGTTGAACGTTCCCGCGCTCGCCTATCAATCGGAACTGAATACTCCCAGCGCTAAGATCACGCCCGTGCGAACTCGCCCCAAGGCAGCGCCGGAAACCCCCGCGGATCGCAATTTTCCCGAGCCGACCCTGCGTATCGATACGTCGCTGGTGTTGATTCCGGCGCAAGTTACCACGCACGAAGGAGCACCGATCGCCGATCTGAAGCGGGATGACTTCCGGATCTACGAAGACGGATCCAAACAGGAGATTACGTATTTCGCTAAAGACGACGCACCCATTTCCATCGGATTGCTGTTCGACTCCAGCGGAAGCATGAGAAACAAGAAAAAGAACTCATCTGAGGCCGCCGCCGCATTCTTCCGAACCGCAAACTTGGACGACGAGTTTTTCCTCATCGAATTCGATGACCGCCCCAGGCTGGCTGTGCCGTTTACCAAGGATATTGAGCTGCTGTCGCATGAGATCAATCACGCGCGGCCCTTCGGACGAACCGCCCTCTTTGACGCAATTCAGATGGCCCTGGGATTGATGAAGAAGGCAAGCCACGACCGTAAGGCGCTGGTGATCGTTTCCGATGGCGGCGACAATCGCAGCCGCCATACGTTCAGCGCGATCAAGAGCGCCATTCTCGAAGCCGACGTGCAGCTTTATTCGATGGGAATCTTCGATCCTGAAGGCGTCACTCCGGGTTCGCCGGAAGAATCCAAGGGTCCCGAGCTGCTGGAACAGCTGGCCGAAATATCCGGCGGCCGTAATTTTCCCATCATGAAGCTCGAGAATCTGGCCAGCGTTAGCGCCCAGATCGGACAGCTGCTGAGGAACCAGTATTTGCTGGGATACAATCCTTCAAATGCGTCGCGCGACGGACTGTACCGGGGAGTAAAGCTGGATGTCGTCGCGCCTGTCGCCCCGGCCACGCGCGTTCAGTATCGCAAGGGATATTACGCGCCGCAGCAGTAGAGGTCGATCTGCCAACCCGGAACTACTTGCGGCGATCCCGTGCGGTCATCAGTTCTTCGATGTTGACTAACTCGGTGGGATAGTTGCCGGTGTAGCAGGCATAGCAGTAGTCATGACGATCGTCCTGTACGGCGTCACGCAAGCCCCCCAAGGAAAGATATCCCAGCGAGTCGGCTTCGACGAAGCGGCGGATCTCTTCCACGGAATGATTGGCTGCGATCAGTTCGCCCAGGCTGGGTGTATCCACTCCGTAAAAGCACGGCGAAACCGTGGGTGGACAGGAGATGCGCATGTGGACTTCGCGGGCGCCCGCTCCGCGCACCATGCGGACAATTTTGCGCGACGTGGTTCCGCGGACCAGAGAATCATCCACCAGAATCACGCGCTTGCCTTCCAACAGATGCCGCACGGGGTTGAGCTTCAGCTTCACGCCGAAGTCGCGGATGGCCTGGGAAGGTTCAATAAAGGTCCGGCCTACGTAGTGATTGCGAATCAGTCCATGACGGAAGGGTATACCGGCTTCGGCGGAATATCCCAACGCCGCGGCAACGCCTGAGTCGGGCACCGGCACCACCACATCCGCGTCCACCGCATGTTCGCGCGCCAGCAATCGGCCTAGCCTTTCGCGCGATTCCTGCACGGGACGTCCGAAGACAATAGAATCCGGCCGCGAAAAATAGACGTGCTCAAAAACGCAATGCGCACGGTCGCGCACCGGAGCGTAGCGTTCGCGAGTCAGGCCCTCGGGCCCCGCGATCACCATTTCGCCGGGCTCGACGTCGTTCAAGTAGACCGCGTTGATCAGGTCGAAGGCGCACGTTTCGGAGGCGAATACGTTGCAGGTCCGGCCGCCTGACATCTCCATCTGGCCGAACGCGAGCGGGCGGAACCCATGCGGATCGCGCGCCACCAGAATGCGGTCCTCGGCCAGAAATACCAGTGAAAACGCGCCTTCGAGCTGCAATAATGCCTCGCGCAACGCTGCGGGCAGTGTCTTCTCGCGCGATCTGGCCACCAAATGCAGAATTACTTCCGTATCGCTGCTAGCCTGAAAAATCGATCCTTCGCGCTCCAGCTCCCGCCGGAGCTCCGCGGCATTGGTGATGTTGCCGTTGTGGGCCACTGCGATGCGGCCCTTATTGCAGTTCACCGTGAACGGCTGCGCGTTGAGCACCCCGCCGTCGCCGGCAGTAGCGTAGCGCGTGTGGCCGATGGCCATTTCGCCCGGCAGACCGCCCAGCACTTCCGGAGTGAACAGATCCGCCACGTGGCCCATGCCGCGATGCGTGTGGATGATTCGGCCGTCGCTGGATGCGATCCCCGCGCTTTCCTGTCCACGATGCTGCAAGGCGTACAGGCCCAGGTAGGCCAGGTTTGCAGCCTCGGGATGTCCCGCGATCGCGAAGACCCCGCACTCTTCATGAAGCTCGTCGAACATGGACTCCTTATACCGGGACCGGGTTCAGCAGACTCTCAAGAGCGTTTTCCCAAACTTCGCGCAAAACTTCGACGCGGCAATCGATCCACGGGCTGGCCGTGGTCGTGGAACTGTTACTGATTTGTAACCTCTCTTTCATTGTAACGCCCAAACGCAAACACTCGATATTGTTGTCGCGGGCAATCTTTTCCACCGCTTCCGGAGACGCTGTGGATAGCAGGATCCTGGAGGGCGCTTCGTGGAATAGCGCGAATTCGGGCCGCAGTTCCGTGACGAGAGAAATCGAGGCGCCGGTGCCTTCCGCGCAGCACTCGGCGAGCGCCACGGCCAGACCGCCGTCGCCCACATCGTGCGTCGATTCGGCCAGGCCCTGAGCAACCACTTCGCGAATAGCAGTGTGAACCCGCTTTTCATAGTCCATATCGAGTGCGGGCGGCAGTCCCCACATCTTGTCGAGCACGGCTTTTGCGTATTGCGTTCCGCCGAAGCGCGTGGCCTCGGTGGTCCCCATCCCGCCCAGGAGCAATACCGCGCGGCCCGTTTCTTTGAAAGGAATGGTGACCGGCGCAGCGGTTTTCAAGAGACCCACGATACCCATTACCGGAGTCGGCCAGATGGCTTCCCCCAGCGTTTCGTTGTACAGGCTGACATTGCCGCCGGTGATCGGAGTTTCGAAGTGCTTGCAAGCCTCGGAGATCCCTTCGATGGCTTCCACCAATTGCGCCATGATCTCCGGGCGCTCAGGATTTCCGAAGTTCAGATTGTTGGTCGCCGCCACCGGCAGCGCGCCCACCGTGGACAGATTCCGGCAGCATTCGGCTACCAGCAATCGCGCTCCTTCGCGCGGAGAAAGCGAGCAGTAGCGGCCGTTACCGTCTACCGACATCGCTATGCTGGTCCCGGTTTCTTTGATCCGCACGATGGCCGCATCGCCTCCGGGGCCCTGCAGCGTGTTGGTGCGAACCGACTGATCGTACTGCTGCCAGATCCACCGCTTGGAACACAGATCTCCGGACGCGAGCAGCGCCAGCAAGTCTGCATTGAGATCCCGGCTGCGCGGAATGGGCGGCGCTTCCATGGGTGCATCGCGATGCGGAGCGACGCCGTGTGGCCGGTCATAGAGCGGCGCTTCGTCGGCCAACTCGCGATTGGGGATTTCGGCCACCACCACGCCGTGATTCTTCACGCGCAGTTTTCCATCGCCGGTCACTTCGCCGATAGTGACGGCGTCCAAACCCCATTTGCGGAAGACCGCGAAAACTTCCTGCTCGCGACCTTTTTCAGCCACCAGCAGCATGCGTTCCTGCGATTCGGAAAGCATAATCTCGTAAGGAGTCATACCGGATTCGCGTTGCGGAACACGCGCCAGATCGATCTCCACACCGGTCTCCGCGCGGCTGCCCATTTCGCAGGTGGAACAGGTCAACCCGGCGGCGCCCATGTCCTGGATACCGACCACCGCGCCCGTATGCATTGCCTCAATGCAGGCCTCCAGCAGAAGCTTTTCCATGAACGGATCACCCACTTGTACGTTGGGGCGCTTTTGCTTGGATTCTTCCGTGAATTCCGCCGACGCCATGGACGCCCCGTGAATTCCGTCGCGGCCCGTCTTGGCGCCAACATAGATAACCGGGTTGCCGATGCCGGTTGCGCGGCCGAAGAAAATTTCGTCGTGTTTGAAAACCCCCAGTGCGAAAACGTTCACCAGCGGATTCCTGTTGTAGCAGGGCTCAAAAACGCATTCGCCGCCGATGGTCGGCACGCCGAAACAGTTGCCGTAGTGCGAAATGCCTTCCACCACGCCTTGCAGAATCCGGCGGTTGCGATCCCCGTGCTGGGGATCATCCAGAGGCCCGAATCGAATGGCGTCCAGTACCGCCACGGGCCGCGCGCCCATGGTAAAAATATCGCGCAGAATGCCGCCGACACCCGTCGCCGCGCCCTGGAACGGTTCGATGAAGCTGGGATGATTATGCGATTCAATCTTGAAGGCGATCGCGTACCCTTGTCCGATGTCGATAATGCCCGCGTTTTCGCCAGGACCCACTAGCACGCGTTCGCTGCGCGTCGGTAACTTCTTTAAGTGCAAGCGCGAGCTCTTGTAGGAGCAATGCTCGCTCCACATCACGGTGAAGATTCCGGTTTCGGTTTGATTTGGCTCGCGGCCGAGTATGGCCCGGACTTTGGCCAGTTCCGAAGGCGCCAGGTCACTCATGAAAGCCCACTCACGCGTGCGTCGTTACCATCGACCGGACCATCGATTCCAGAATGACGCGCCCGTCCGTAGAGCCTAATAGAGGATCAGAAGCCCGCTCGGGGTGCGGCATCATTCCCATCACGTTGCGGTTTTGGCTGCAGATGCCGGCGATGTCACGCAATGACCCGTTGGGATTATCCACATAGCGCACCACCACACGATCCTCGGCTTCGAGCATGTCCAGGGTCCGCTCGTCCGCGAAATAACATCCTTCGCCATGCGCGACCGGAACGTTCATCAGCTGCCCGCGAGTGGCTGCGCAGGTAAAGGGAGTATTCGTGGTCTCGATCCGCAGAGAGACAGGCCGGCAGACGAAGCGAAGATTCCGGTTACGCAGCAGCGCGCCGGGAAGCAAGCCGCTCTCCACCAGGATCTGAAATCCGTTGCAGATGCCCAGGACCAACCCACCGTCCTGCGCGAACTTCTTGATGGCGGACATGACCGGCGAAAACTTCGCGATAGCGCCGCAGCGCAGGTAATCGCCGTAGGAAAATCCGCCCGGAACGATCACCGCGTCGGCGTTGCCGAGCGATGTGGAATCATGCCAGATAAATTCGGCCGGTTGGCCTAGATTGCGGGAGACCGCGTACCACGCATCGTGATCGCAATTGCTTCCCGGAAACACGACGACGCCGAATCGCATAGTAGGGAATCTTCAGTGTAA
>Ga0105245_10000658_pt1 | contig 31299 bp, 22 predicted proteins | sample KBSM54metaG_FD_81523 | JGI IMG/M metagenome (GOLD analysis project Ga0105245, IMG submission 81523) | Miscanthus rhizosphere microbial communities from Kellogg Biological Station, Michigan, USA - KBS M5-4 metaG | ecosystem: Host-associated > Plants > Roots > Rhizosphere > Soil | place...
ATGCCCTAGCGCGACGCGAAGACCCTGATTGGGTTTCGCTCAAGATTGATCCCATCCGAAGCTCACACCACAAACTGCGTGTCCACGATGTGATCAATCTTGAGGGATTTCCGACAAGGGTTCACGCGGCGCGGAGGGGCTTGTCGGAAATTCGGCAAGGGTTCACGCCGCGCGAGGGGGCATATCGAAAGTCCTTCGAAGGCCCCAAACTCTCGCTGCCCGAGTTTTCGCGGATCGAGAAGCGCGGTTGGCAACGACTGCGATCGCGGCGCGCGCCGAATGCGTCCGTGGGCGCACTGAGATGAGAGGGTTTGGGCCCCCGTGGCAGCGGAGCTGACACTTGGTGGGCCCCGTTCGCGCGCAGCGCGTAGCGCGAGCACGAACGGCCGTGAATTGAGGACTGTGTGGGGGCAGCTGACCCTTTCTCAGCAGTCCATTCGAGCAGGATCGGAAGGTTGCTTTCCGTTGTGCACGGGGCGTTGCGCTTGGCGCAACGTGGCTCAGCAGTCGAGGATCGGGGGGATTTCCCGTTGGTCCGAAGTTTGCTCTCGTTTGCGGAATGATGCGCTTGGCTGGCACACAGTTCGGACTCGCTGGGATGGTCGCGCTGAGTCTGCTCGGCTGTGGTGGCAAGGCACAGGTGATGAGCGGTGGCAGTAGCGTCGGCGGTGCGGCGGGTTTGAGTGGCAACACGGGACGCGCGCCGGCTCGGCACCGGGCAGCGGGTTCGAGTTGCCCCGCTGGGCGCGCGGCGATCCATTCGACGCGCGTTGATCCGATGTGTGATCCTGCCACGAGCAGCGCGTGCTCGACGTTGTTCACGTGCACAGCAGACGGCGACTGCACGAACGGCGTGAATGGCCGTTGTTCGTCGGGTGCGTTCGGGCCGAGACAATTGTCTTGCTCGTACGATGAGTGTCAGGTCGATGACGACTGCGCGGGGAGCGCGCCGTGTGCGTGCCGCGCAAGCTCCGCTAGCGCCGATGCGAACCGTTGCATCACGGACAGTAACTGTCGCACTGACGCCGATTGTGGCGAAGCTGGCTTTTGCTCGCCGAGTCAGCTCGGCGGAGGGTGCGTGTGCCCGAGCGCCGCGCTGTGCACGGGTGATTCGAGTTGTTCGCCAGGCCCCTGCGTGTGCGGTGACGCGTGTGGGCACGGCTACTTTTGTCATACCGCTGCCGACACTTGTGTGGACGACAGCGATTGCAACCAGAGCGGCAGTTGCAACTACGACACCGTCACTGGACACTGGAGCTGCTCGGAATGTTGGCCCATCCCGTAGGGTTGTCAGCGCAGCCGGCGTCGGACGTCGAGCGAAGTGGCGGCGTGACTTGACGTCACACTGGCCGAGCCGCTACGAAAGAAGGATTACACCCAACCTGGGGGATCCATGAAGAAGGTCTTGGTCGTTTCGTTCGTCGCGCTCACTTTTGCTGCTGGCTGTGGTTCCTCGAGTGACGGAGGGGGCGCATCCGCGGGCAGCGGCGGCGCGTCGGGTGGCAGTGGCGGCGGTGCTTCGTCTGGCGGCAGCGGTGGCGGCAAAGACGCGAACGCGGTTTGCGGCGCGATTGCCGTCGCTGACGTGCAGGCTCTCTATACCTCCACGGTTTCGGGCCACACTTTCAATCAAATCGGTGGCAACTTTGCGTGTCACTTCGAGCTGACCGACAGCGCCGGCAAGAAGGACACGACCACGCAAGTGAACTTGTACGTCTCGGACCCGGACGAAAAGAACTACTCCAGTTCGAAGACGACGTTCCCGAACGACACGTTTTACGACTTGAGCGGGGTTGGTGACAAAGCATACTGGTTCCAAGCCATCGACGGCTTGGGCGTGCCGGCAGTGATGGCGCACAAGAAGGACGCGAGCTGCAGCGCGCACGTCGCGGACGCGCTCGAGAACACGACCTGCAAATACACGGGCGCTCAGAACGTTTCCAAAGATGACGGCGCGGCCTACGCCCTGCTGATGGGCAAACTTTGCGACGACGTCTTTACCGGCTACGGTGACTGAGTCGGCGCTGGTGCGGCGGAGCGGCGTGCAAGCGCCGCCCCGCGAGGAGCGCGGCAGCGACTACTGCGTTCCCCCACAAGCGGTGAACGCCATCGCGCCCGGCAGCGGCGTCTTCGTGTTCTTGCCATCCACGAATCGGAGAAGCTGCCGTTGATCGGCCGGGCATTGCTGCAAGGTTGCGCTGCTCGGATCGTCTTCGTAGCAGAAGCCCGCTACTGTCTCTTGGCCTTGCACGCAGGCCGACAGATCCGCACCGGTGAGTTGTTTGATCTCGCAAGTGCAAGCCTGATCGCATGGTGGTAGCCCAGCGGCTCCGCACAGGCCGCTCGCTTCGAGCTGGCGCTGCACGGCGGGCAGTGTCTCGGGCCTCACCGGAGCGCGACCCTCAGCCGAGCAGTCGCACGTTCCGCCCACCACTGCTTCGATCACTTGGCAGTCCACCTGTGTGGGCGTGGTGTTGGCAATCTTCGGCAGTGCGCGCGCCAAGCATCTGCCCCTCAAGGCGCCCTTCACCCGGTCGATGATGGCGCTGACGGCGGGGTTGTAGCCATAGCTGGGGCTGTTCTTATCGTCCGAAATTTTGGGGCAAATCGAGGCCACGATGCCCTGATCGTTCAGGTCTCGCAGCACGAGCAATTCGCGCGTGCCGGGGTAGCCCGCGGCGTAGTATTCGGTCGACGTCGGCGGGCCGCCGCCGGGCGGCTGGCAGAGCGGGCTATTGGCCGCCATGACGCCGTTGAGTGTGGGTGGGTTCGAGCCGAGGTCTGGGGAGCAGCTGCACGCCGCATTACCGGTTGCGCAAGCCTCCGGTGTCGCCAGCTTGAACGTGCACGCGTATTGGAGCTCTGCCTTGTCTGGAACGTTTTGCTCGTGGCCGTTGATGGGGTTTGCGGTCGGATTGATCGAAGTGGGCGGAACGATGGGATCCATCGTGACCGGGTTCATCCCCGAGCGCGGTTCGGTCGTCTCGCGCATGAAGGGATCGAGTGGCGGAATGGGGCCGGTGGGTGCGCTCGGATCGCCGACCAACATCGGCCACACGCCGTTGTCGCGTAGGCCTTTGGCCGAGAGGTACTTCAGGCTCTTCGGATCCTTGAGCGTGTCCGCGGTGGCCAAATCTTGCCACGGCACACCGACGATGCCGGCCAAGAACACGAGCGACGGATCGCGTGCGGGCGTGCCCGGCGGTGCTGCGAACAGCGGGTTCGGCACCTGTTTGGTCGGATCGGCGCCCGACGGCAGCGTGGGGGCCGTGAGCGCTTGCACGTAGCGCGAGGTGGGATAGAGCAGATCGAAGCCGAAGCGCTGATGCTGGTTGTAACAGCGTAGATTGGCCGAATCCTCGAATTGACCGCTCAGTGTTCCGGGTGGCGTGCCCTTTTGGCACTCGCTGTCTGCCGTGAGCGCAGTGCAACCCGTTGGAGGACTGGTCTCGTCCGCGCCGCAGCTGCGGCAGCAGGGATCGTTGGGATTGGTGACACAGGCCGACGTCCCACGCGGCATGTGCTGTGGTCCGACCACGGGCCCGCTCGCGCGCAGTGCACCGACGAACCAGCCGAGGCCGTCGTCACGAATCGAGCAGTCGTTTTCGTCGGTCATCATCACGATGGCCACGAGAGAATCGGGTCGCAGAAAAGCGGCGCGTTGCGCCAAAACGACTTTGTCCACCTGGGCGGGGTCGACGTCGCTGCTGCGCACGGTTGCGCCGTTCACCTTGGCTACGCTTGCCGGTGGCGCGGGATCGACCAAGAAGCGGTACCAGGCTTCCAACTGGGCTTCGTAGCCACAGCCGTGCTCACCCGTCGCGACGATCATGTCCTGAAAGTTCTTTACCAGCTTGGTAGGATCGTTTTCACCCGGCGGGGTGTTCTTTGCGCCGGTCGGATCCCACGCCAGAAAGCCCGAGTTGTTCCACGATTTCGTGACGGAATCGAAGTCGAGCCGCGGGTTGGGGGTGCCACTCCAATTCGGTTCTCGGCGCGAGCCGATGAGCTCCCCTTTATCATCCGGCGTGTCCGTGGCGCTGCCGGCCGAGGCACACACTTCACCGCCGTGCGAACCGAGGCTCGAGCTCACGATGCCGATGTGAATATCGCTGATGGCGGGGAATTCGGGCGTGGCGCCGCCCTTCGAGCACACGCCATTGGCGGACGTTTCGCCGGTCGGCGCGCCGCTCGCGTCGACGCAAATCGGCGAGACGAGGCGAGCGACCAGCAGTGGCACGGCAGCCTGCAAGATCTGTTGCTTGCTCGCCATGGAGACGGAGTTGTCGATCATGAACAGCAGGTCGATCTTGTCGACCGCCGTCTGCGAGATGCGAGTGAGGAGCACGCCGTTTGCCCCACTGTTTCCGCCAGCACCACCGCTACCGGCGCTGCTCCCGTTCCCCGCGCTCGCTCCGCTCCCCGCGCTACTGCCGCCGCCCACCGCTCCGGGGTTCGTCGTCGCGCTGCCACCGCAGGCCAGCGAACTCGCCAAACCGACTGCCGCGACCGCAAACCACCCGAGACGCTTCAATGTCGACAAGAAATCCTCCCCAATCACACGCGTCCCCGAGCATCAGCCGCGTTGGCGCGGATGCCCAGTTGGCCACTTCCGAATCGAACCCACTCATTTACTAAGGGAGTGATCTGAATCCGTCAAGTGGCCGAGCCGCTCGGAGGGGAGCAACTCAGTTGGCGACGAAAGTGAAGATCAGTTCGGGGCGACACCCGAAGCACAGTGCCGGTCCTTTATTGTGTGCTCGGGCAGACGAGGAATGAGATGGCACCGGGAATTGGAGTCTTGTCGTTCTTGCCGTCCACGAAACGCAGCAGCTGCTTTTGATCGCCAGAGCAGGTCTGCACGGCGGACGAATTCGGGTCGTCCTCGTAACAGAAGCCAGCTGAGGTGTCTTGGCCTTGCACGCAAGCCGAGAGAGCCGGACCCGTGAGTTGTTTGATTTCACAGGTGCAGAGCTGATCGCAGGCAGGGAGCGGGTCCGCGCCGCACAAGCCCATCGCCTCGAGTTGGCTTCGCACCGCCGGTAGCGCTTCGGGCAGTTCGGGACCGCGGCCTTCCACCGTGCAATCGCACGAGCCGCCGACCACCGCCTCCACCACTTTGCAATTCACTTGGGCAGGAGCCGTGTTTGCGACCTTCGGCAGAGGGTTGGATAAGCACTTGCCTTTCAATATCTCCTCGAAGCGATCGATGAGCGCGCCAACTGCCGGATTGTAGCCGTAACTCGGATTGCTCTGATCATCCGAGATTTTGGGGCAAATAGAGGCCACGATGCCCTGATCGGCTAGATCCCGCAGGACGAGCAATTCGCGCGTGCCGGGGTAGGCCGCGGCATAGTATTCGGTCGTGCCCACGGGACCTCCGCCGGGAGGCTGGCAGAGCGGGCTATTGGCCGCGGTGGTCGCGAAGAGTGTGGGAGGGTTCGAGCCCTTGTCTGCGGAGCAGCTGCACGCCGAATCCCCCGTTGCGCAAGCCTTCGGAGTCGCGAGCTTGAAAATGCACGCGTATTGTAGGTCGCCCTTGTCCGGGACGTTTTGTTCGTGTCCGTTGATGGAATTGGCGGTCGGATTGGTCGAAGAGGGCGGGACGATGGGATCCATCGTGACCGGGTTCATTCCCGAGCGGGGTTCGGTCGTTTGGATCATGAAGGGATCGAGCGGTGGAATGGGGCCGCTCGGGTTCGTGGGATCGCCGACCAACATCGGCCACACCCCTTGGTCGCGAAGGGCTTTGGAAGAGAGGTATTCCAATCGACTTGGGTCTTTGAGGGTGTCGGCAGTCGCCAAATCTTGCCACGGCACGCCGACGAAGCCGGCCAAGAACACGAGTGACGGGTCGCGCGGCGCGTTGCCTGGCCGCGCCGCGAACAGCGGGTTCTGCACGAGTTTCGTCGGATCGGCGCTGGACGGCAGCAGGCGCTTCGTGAGCCCGTCCACGTAGCGGCTGGTGGGATAGAGCAGGTCGAAGCCGAAGCGTCGCTTCTGGTCGTAACAACGTAGATTGGTGTTGTCCTCATTTTCGCCGCTGAGCGTTCCGACGGGCGTGCCCTTTCGACACTCGCTATCTTCCGGGAGAGCGCGGCAACCCGGCGGAGGACTGGTCTCGTTCGTCGCGCAGCTGCGGCAGCAGGGATCGTTCGGATTGGTCAAACACGCGGAAGTGGGGCGCGGCATATGCTGCACCGTGTTTCCCGCCGTGCGCATCGCACCCACGAACCAGCCGACGTCATCGTCACGGATGGAACAATCGTTTTCGTCGGTCATCATCACGATGCCTACGAGCGAATCGGGCCGAAGAAAAGCCGCCCGTTGCGCGACGATGACCTGATCCACCTGGGTAGGGTCTGCGTCGCTACTGCGCACGGTGACGCCGTTCACTTTGGTTACGCTCGCCGGTGGCGCAGGATCCACCAAGAAGCGATACCAAGCTTCCAGCTGCGCTTCGAAAGCACAACCATGCTCGCCGGCGGCCACGATCATGTCCTGAAAATTCGCCACCAAGCGGGTGGCGTCGTTTTCGCCTGCGGGGGTGTTTTTCGCTCCTGTCGGATCCCAGGCCAAAAAGCCCGAGTTGTTCCAGGTTTTTTTTGCGGAATCGAAGTCGAGCTGCGGGTTCGGGGTGCCGCTCCAATTCGGTTCGCGGCGCGAGCCAATCAGCTCACCTTTATCGTCAAAGGTGTCGATGTCTTCGGGGTCGGCACACACTTCACCGCCGTGCGCACCCAGGCTCGAGCTCACGACGCCGATGTGAATATCGGTGATTGCGGGGAACTCTGGCGTAGCGCCGGGAGTCCCGCACTGGCCGTTCACCGACGTTTCGCCGGTGGGCGCGCCGTTTTCGTCCACGCAGATCGGCGAGACGAGACGGCTCAGCAAGAGTGGCACGGCATCCTTCAAGATCTCTTGCTTGCTCGCCATCGAGGAGGAGTTGTCGATCATGAACAGCAGGTCGACCTTGTCGACGGCGGCCTGCGGGATGCGCAGGACGAGCGGGCCGTTCATGCTCCCGTTGGCGCCAGTACCGGTGCCTGCAGCGCTGCCAGCGCTGCCACCCGCCGCCGGGCTGCCGGTATTTTTCGCGCTGCCGCCGCAACCCAGCGTGCTCGCCAAACCCACTGCCGCGACCGCAGCCCACCCGAGACGCTTGGCCTTCAATGTCGACAAGAAATCCTCGCAATTCACGCACGACGGAAGCGGCAGCCGCGCACCGCGGATTGCCGGCGCTTCCGGCTCGAAACCGCTCATCTATGAGGGAAATGAGTGGAACCCGTCCATTGTCGATGCGCGCCACCACCGCTCCGGCGACGGCGATCGCCCGCAATTCGCGCGCGAAGGAGCGCTGCTAGGCTTTCTTACCGCTGACGCGTTGCGGCCTCACTGCACTTGAAACGGCACGTTGGCGGTGCCGGCGTGGCCCTTCCCGTCTAGCGCGTACACGAACAATCGATATTGCCCGCTGCTGTTCGGTGCGGAGAGCGAAGCGGACGGGCTGGTCGTCGTTTGTGCGGTGCCCACGCGGGCGGGCCGCATTTCGCCGCGGTTGTTGGCTTGTGTGGGCGGTTCTTCGAGGACTTCCCAGACGAAGTGCAGCGGATCGCTTTCGGGATCGCTCGCCGTCACCTGCGCGGTGAGGCTTTGGTTGCTGCTGAGTGTGATGTTCGCGTCCGCGGCTTTGCCGTTGATGGTGAGGGCGGTGACGCTCGGCGCGCGATTCGCGGGCCAGCCGCCGGACCACTCGTACGCGCATACGTCGACCGTCGGACAGGATTCGCCCGCGAGGCCGATGTCCGGCAGGTTCTCGAGGAACATGCCGAACCACGTTGGCGTGCGCTCTTGCTTCTGCGCCCAAAGGAACACGTAAGAGCCGAGCGCATGGTCGCGATGCGCGGCGATGTATTCGTAACGCTGCTGGTAGACTTGCGCTTTGTCGCTGCTGGTTTGCTCGATGGGGCGGCCCCAGCTGGTCGTCGGTGATTCCCAGTATCCGGTCGGTCCCCATTCGGTGACCACGTACGGGCCGCTGAAATGGGAGCTCGCCATGTCGTCTGCTACGTGGGTCACGGGCGCGTACACGTTGATGCCGAGCAAGTGAATGGTGGGTGCCCACGCGAGCACGTGATCGATTGCGGTGTGATTGGCACCGGCGAGCACCGTCATCACCGGGTGATTGGGATCTGCCTGTTGAATGGTGTTCGCGAGTTCGCCGACGAATTGCCAAGTTTGCTGGTTGTCCGCACTCAAGTTCAATTCATTACCGATGGACCACAGCAAGAGCGCCGGATGATCTTTGTATTTGAGCGCGTCCGTCAGCTTCGCGCGCACGCCGTTTTTGAACGTGTCATCGTTGTAGTTGGCGCCCGGATCCAGATCGACGCCGATCGTGACCGTGATGCCGAGGGCCTTGGCGCTATCGAGCACCGAGCCGGCGTTGTCCGTGTTGTAGGTGTGAGTGGAATTGGCGCCCGAGTGCGCGGCGAGCTCCAGATCGAACTGGCCGTTGATGCCCTTGATGTAATAGGGCTGACCATCGCGCTGCAGCGAGTAGCCGGAGCCGCTCGGAGTAATGGTCACGTGTCCGGGTCCGGTGAGTGGGGCGACGATGACTCCGCCGCCCGCGCTCCCACCGCTGCCTGAAGCGCCACCGACACCGGAAGCGCCAGCGACTCCGCCCGTGCCGGCAACGCCGAGATTGCCGCCGCTTCCGGCGAAACTGCCGCCCACGCCGGCGCCCGCGTTGGAGGGAGTGCCGCCCATCGACGTGAGTCCACCGCTGCCCGCGGACGAAGCGGATCCCGCGCCGCTCGCCGCGGATCCGCCGTTGTTGCCTGGCAGTGCCCCCGATTGACTGGGCTGCACGCTGCACGCCCCACAGATGGAACCCAACCCAAAAAAACCAACGAAGAGGTGCGCTCGCATGTCTGGTGCGGCGCCGTAAGCACGGATCGTGCGCGCTGTTCGGCGTGACTATTTCGCGGAAATTTCGAGTGAGCAGTACGTGAACTACGCACGGTTTGTCACCACGCAAACTTTGGCGGCGCTCGCAGCGTGGCTGGGACTACTGCTCGAAGCAATAGATGTGACGAAGTACGTAGCAGCCGTTGTCGTCGCAGTTGCCGGCCCAGTTTCCGTATTGGGTTTGGCTGGTCTCGCCGTACATCACGTAGGCCCACGCGGCATCGGTCCAATTCGCGCAATGGCCACGATCGACCGAGGTTTGCCCGTTGCTGTAAGTGCCAGTCATCACCGCAGGTGAGTCCTCGCACGCCCCGACGCCGAAGGTCTGCGTGGGCGACGGCGCAGTTCCGAGCTCGGTCTGATCGATGGGGTGCAAAAGGTCGTGGAGCGTGAGGCCGTCCCAATCGTTGGCGACGACCGTGCCGTCGACCAATACGTAGTGTCCGACCGCGTGAGTCAGGCGATTGGCCGCGGGAAACATGTCAGCGCTCAGCCAGCCTCTGAAGGTGCCTTGAAGGCCAGCGGCGCTCGCCAAGCCTTGGCATTTGGCGTCACCGCCGTTCAAGCCACCGAGGTTTCCGTTGTAGAGCGCGCTGCTCACGAACACGATCTTGTCGGAGGTAGAGTGCGCGCCGCCGGAATTCGAACCACCCGAGCTGGTTCCGCCCGAGTTTGTTCCGCCGGAGTTTGTTCCGCCCGCATCCGTTCCACCCGCATCCGTTCCACCCGCATCCGTTCCACCCGCATCCGTTCCACCCGCATCCGTTCCACCCGAGTTCGACCCGCCCGCACCCGCACCCACTCCGCCTGAGTCGGAACCGGCGCTCGCAGTCCCTCCGCCGAGCGTTCCTCCGCTCGAAGGCGTTCCGGCGCCGCCACCGCTCGAAGTGCCGCCGCTGGTTTCGGGTTGGCCGCCCGTGCCGGTAAGGGCGCTTCGTGTGCCACCGCTGCCCGAGCGGCCGGATACGGAGGGGAGCGCAGCGTGGCGACCGGCGACACCCTCAGTCAAGCCCTCCTCGAACGAGGTTCGCGCGCAGCTGGGTGCGAGCGTCAACACGACCCCCAATGCAGTCATCAGGCCCACGGCCCGCCAGCCACCCCGAACGCTTTTCTCTGACACCGCTCGGCTCCTAGCTGGGACGCGTCTCGTCGTCTACGCAGAAGCGGCGCTTTGCGGCGGCATTCGAGAACGCGAACGGCTGCGCAAATCCCGCTCCGATTTGCGCGGCGCTTGCCGTGGCGATAGGCGCGCTCTCAATTGCGGCATGTTGAAGTCTGCCGAACTCGGGCGTGCGCTCAGCAAAGAAGACTACGAAGCGGCGCTCGGCGATTTGCGCACTTCCCTGCTGAAGGCGCAGGCGGAGCTCGAACGCGCCGGGTTCCCGGTCATCATCCTCATTCATGGCGCCGACGGCGCCGGAAAAACCGAAACGTTGAACGCGCTGAGTGAGTGGCTCGATGCGCGTTTCTTACGCGTCCAAGCTTACGAGCCGCCTGGCGAGGAGGCGCGCCAACGCCCGGAATTCTGGCGTTATTGGATGTGGCTGCCGAGCGCGGGGCGGATCGGTCTGTTTCTCGGATCCTGGTACACCGCGCCGATCTTGGAACGCGTGTACGGGACACTCAAAGATCGGGCGTTCGAGCAAGCGCTGACACGCATCAAGGACTTCGAGCGCACCCTGGCCGACGATGGCGCGCTGTTCATCAAACTTTGGTTCCACGTCAGTGAGAAGACACAGAAGCGCCGCTTCAAGGCCGCGCAGCGCTCGAAAAATACCCGATTTCTCGTGCAAAAAGAGCAGTGGCGGAACCACGAGCACTACGCTGAGTTCATCACGATCACCGAGCGCGTGCTGCGCGACACGAGTACCGGTCAAGCCCCGTGGACGGTGATCGAAGCCGCCGATGACCGTTACCGCAATCTGACCGCGGGCCTGACGGTGCTCGAGCGCATTCAGCACCACTTAGCGCACCGCCGCCCGTCGGAAGCGCCGAGCGCCCTGCCTGAGATCGCCGACCCAGTGACGCTCTTCGATCGCTTGGACCTCACTCGCACGTTGTCCAAAGCGGAATACGAACCCCGCATGGCCGCGCTCCAAGGCAAGCTCGGCGTGCTCGCGCGCAAACTCAAGAAGCGCGGCCGCGATGCGATCTTTCTGTTCGAGGGCTGGGATGCCTCGGGGAAAGGTGGAGCGATCCGGCGGCTGGTGTGGGCGCTCGACGCTCGGCAATATCGGATTATTTCCGTCGCGGCGCCGACGGACGAAGAGCGCGCGCACCACTACCTCTGGCGCTTCTTCCGGCACTTACCAGGCAAAGGCCGCGTGACGATCTACGACCGCAGTTGGTACGGCCGCGTACTGGTCGAGCGCGTGGAGGGTTTGGCGACCGAAGAGGAGACGCGCCGCGCCTACAAGGAAATCAACGATTTCGAGCAAGAGCTGACGCGCGGTGGAACGGTACTGGTCAAGTTCTTCCTGCACATCAGCCGCGAGGAACAGCTCAGGCGCTTCCAGGAACGGGAGCGTGAACCGTGGAAGCAACACAAGATCACCGCTGAAGACTACAGAAATCGCGCCAAATCCAATCTCTACGAGCTCGTCGCCAGCGAGATGATCGAGCGCAACAGCACGGACTACGCGCCCTTCACGCTCGTCGAAGCGGAAGACAAACATTATGCGCGTGTCAAAGTGCTCGAGACCATCTGTCGCAGTTTGGAAGAAGCACTCTGAATGCGCTCGGCGCGAGCCCCGCGGTGAGGCGGGTGTGGACGCCTGACGCGAATTGGGGCTAGGAGAGAACGTCGAATGCGTCGTCGCTGCTTGGGTTTCTTGCTGGCCGTGGCGCTGCTCGGGGGCGAGGGTCCCGCCTGGGGGCAAGCTCAAGCCGGCCAGCGCGTGCGTTTGGCCTGGGTGAGGGCAGCGACCGCTTCGGAGTGTTTCGAGCAGCCGGCGCTCGAAGCCAAGATCGTCGCCCGACTGGGCCACCCCGCGTTTGCACCTGCCGCAGCGACGTCCATCGAAGGCTATGCGGAGCGCGTGGGCGCACAGTGGCGCGCCACGATCGTGGTCCGAAATGCCGACCGTGTGACCCGGCGAGAGCTCACGAGTGACGCAGAAACCTGCGCTGCGCTCGAGGCCGCGGTCACTCTTTCGGTGGCCCTGGTGATCGATCCGGATGCGCCACTTTCCGATCCGGTGGCACCCGCGGGCCAACCGGTATCGCCAGCCGCGGTGCCGCCACCCAAGCTCGCCCCGACGAAGGCCGCGAATGGGCTCGCGCCAGCTGAAATGCGCTCCGCTCCGTCGCCGAGGCCCGCGTTTTTCTCGTCGCTTTCGCTGCGCGGAACGGTGGCGAGTGGGCTCCTGCCGTCGACGGCCGCCGGTGCGGATTTGGCGTTTTCGCTGAGCCCGAGTGATTGGCTCACGCCCACCGCGAATGCTTTGTTTTTGCCCGAGAAAATGGCGAGCGATCATCGTTTTGCGTTCGGGCTCACTGCGCTGGGGCTGGGGGCCTGCGTCGAATCACCGCGACGGCAATGGCTGCGGGCGCGGATTTGCCCAGGTCTATGGGCGGGCTCACTGCATTCGGTCGTGTACGCGCTACTCCCGACGCAACCCGGGCAGCGATTTTGGGCGGCTGTTTCCCTGGCGCCGGCGCTCAGGCTGAACCTCGTGCCGCAGGGTTTCTTGGAGCTGGGCGGAGAGCTCGTCGTACCGCTCGTACGAGAAACGTTCACCGTTCTTGGCTTCACGGACCCGGTATTTCAGGAGCGGGCGCTGAGCGTGCGAGGATTTGCAGGGATCGGGCTCGATTTTCCGTGAAGCTCGCGGCAGGCGTGAGACATCCATAGAAGTGCATGGAGTCCTTGCCCACTTTTGCTCGCGTTGAGGCGGACCTCGGCGTGTTGAGTGCGGCGGAAATTCACGCTGAACACGCCGACTTCGTGTGGCGCTCGTTGCAGCGGTTGGGCATTGCTGCCTCCGATCTCGATGACGTGTTTCAGGAGGTGTTCATCGTCGTGCAGCGGCGAATGCACACCTTCGATGGCAGCTCCAAACTGACCACGTGGCTGTTCGGGATCTGCTTTCGCGTCGCTGCGGGACATCGACGTCGCGCTTGGTTTCGCAGGCTGGCTCCCATCGAGCGCCAAGAGGAGGAGCGTAAGGCCCCCATCGAGGAGCATCCCGATGCGCTGCTCGCCGAGCGTCAAGCGCGAGCGCTCTTGGACCAGGCGCTCGGCAAAATGCAATTGATGAAGCGTGCCGTGTTCATCATGTACGAACTCGATGAGTTGTCGACGCTCGAGATCGCGCAGATCCTCGGTGTGCCGGTCGGCACCGTGCACTCTCGGCTACACGGCGCACGCAAGCAATTCGAGTCCATCGTCGAGAAAATGAAGCTTCGCGAAGGAGGAGCGCGATGAACGAACCTCGACGTTTGCGCGAAGCCGGGTCCCCGCACGTGCGTGAGCTGCTGCTGCACGCGCGGCCCACGCAACCGATGACCTCGCGCGAGCGCCTACGCACGGCGACACGCGTGCTCGGTCGCGTCGCCCCCGTTTCTTTGACGCTGCTGATTGCGACGAAGAGTTTGGCCATCGGTCTGACGGTGAGCCTGGGCGTCGTGGTGGCCAGTGCGGCGTTGCCCGTCTCATTGACTCCGCACTGGTTCAGCGCGCCCTCCGCGCGAGTGCCCGTCCACGCGCCGCCAAAGGCTCCACGAGCGCTCGCGAGCGTGCTACCACCGGCGCCCGACGTGGTATCGGCGCCGCTCGCGGACTCGCCGACCACGACGAGCGAGCCTTTGCCGAGCTCGGTCCCGGCTGCGGGATTGCGGGCAAATCCTGCGTCAGCGCGCTCCGTCGTGCCAGTGCCGCCGCCTTCCGCGTCGAGCGATGAGCGCCAGCCCGATAGCCTAGCGCGCGAAGCCGCCCTCCTCGAGCGAGCGCGCGCTTCGCTGAACTCCTCGCCCGCGCAGGCCCTTTCGTTGGCCGATCAACATGCGCGCGCTTTTCCGACGGGCAAGTTGTCGCTCGAGCGTGAATTGGTGGCCGTTGATGCGCTTCGCCGGCTCGGGCAACCGCGCGCGGCGCGTGCGCGAGGGGAGGCACTCCTGCGTCTCGCCTCGGGCAGCATCTACGAAGATCGGGTTCGGCACTTGCTCGAAAAAGTGCCCTGACCCGCCGCGAGGGTGAAGCCTGCGGCAGCGTCGAGGCATCCATGGATCATGAATCAAATGACGACTTCGACTCGCTGGGCGCTCGGAATCCCCGTAATCTTTCTGCTGGCGTGCTCGGCCTGTTCGAGTGACGTGCAGATCGCGGACGCGAGCGCAGGGAGCGGCGGCAATCCCGGCGGCGGTTCGACCTCGTCCGGCGGCGGCGCGCAGGGCGGAAGTTCGTCTGGCGGCAGCGCACACGGCGGAGCCAGCTCTGCAGGAACGGGTGGCACGCTGGGTGGCAGTGGTTCCGGCGGCGCGGGCGGGATGCTCGCTTCCGGCGGAGGCGGCAGTGCAGGCATGAGTGGCGGTTCGAATGGCGGATCGGGCGGGTCCGGCGGTGCCACCTGTCAATCACAGGGCCCCGAAGCGACCTTCCACGGTGGCGTGATGAAGCCGCTCAGCGTCGGAACCTATTGCGACGACGTGTTCCTTTGTTTCTCGAGTGTGGCGGAAGCCAACGCCGCCGCTGCGGCCCACCAAGAACTCACCTGCGGCGGCCAAATCGGCGAAGTGCAATGTCCGCAAGCTCAGTCGTGCAGCTACCAACATCCAAGCATCAATATCGCCCAAAGCGATGTCGATGGGTTATGCAGCCTGCTCGGAGCTACCAGTACCGTGCTCGAGTGCTTCATCGTCGGCCCTCGCTGAGTCGAGCGGCTCGCCGCGCGAGCGATGCGGTTTCTGCCCGATCGCTCGCGCTGGCGTCTCTCGGCCCGAGTGCGCGATAGAGCGCGCCCTGAACTAGAACTTGCCGTTTTGGTTCTTCCATTCTGCTTGGGGCGGGATGGTCTCGATCGTGTCCCAGTGTTCGGCGACTTTGCCCGCATGCATGCGGAACAAGTCGTAAAACGCCGAGTGAGCGCCGTTGAAGGTGCCTTCACTGCACGCGAGGACGAAGCTGCCTTCGCCGAGCACGCGGTGCACGGTGTCGAACTTGATCGCGACGGCACCCGAGGCGAGCGCCTGGGTGAGCCCCGAGATGCCATCGGCTTCTTTCGCGTTGTGTTGCTCGAAATCCGGCTCCGCGTAGTCCGCGAGTTTCTCGCCGTGGCCTTGGACCAACACGTCGTTCAAAAACGCCGTGACCACGCGCTTGTTGGCTTCGGTTTGGTCCAGATCGCTGGCCTCGGTGGGGCCGTCGATCATCGTGTGCCCGCTCGCGTTCGGTGCGCTCGGCGTCACTTGTAGGTTGTCCCAATGCTCGACGATCTTGCCGTTTTCGAAGCGGAAGATGTCGAAGCCGATTTTGGGCCCGAAGAAGTCGTAGTCCGTGTGGGTGAACACGAAATCTCCGTCCGCGAACACCCGGACATTGTTCACCCGCGCCGACCCCTTGGGCAATTGCGCGAGCACCGCGCCGAAGCCGGCCAAGCCGTCCGCCTCGTTCAGGTCGTGCTGAATGAACTTGTCTGGATTCACGACCGCTACCGGGCCGGGATCCCCCGATTGGATGGAATTGAGCAGCGCGACGACCTCCTGCTTGCGGGTGGAGGCATCGTCTGCCGCCGGCAGATTACCGGTCGTGGATTTATCGTGAGCGCCCGCGCAGCCCGCGAGGATGCCGAAGGTTGCGACTAGGACGCCCGACTGAAGAAACTTGATGTTTGCCATGACCACAACATGGCCAAACCAAGCGTTCACGACAATGAGCCAATGGTTTACATACTGTTCACATATTGCATACAATCTGCTCGGCGTGCTCGCGCTCGCCAAAGCGGGCGCGGGTTGGTGACGGTGCACGCGTCGGCTCGCATTCAGCGCGCTTCCACGCGAACTCCATCTTTGACGCGATCACCGGGATGAACGGCGACTCGTGCGCCAGGAGCGAGGCCCGAGACAATCTCGACTTCGCTTTCGCCGCGGTGCCCGATTTGCACCGGCACGAGTCGAGCGGAGCCGCCCTCGACGCAAAACACCGCCCATTGCTCGCGGTAGCGAAAGACTGCTCCTTGCGGCACCTTGAGCACGTCCGGCGACTCCCAAAGCACGAAGCGGGCTTCGACGCGATAGCCATCACCCAGCGCTGCCCACTGCCCCGGCGGATCCGTGAGGGCGATGACCACGTTGACGCGTTGCTCGTCGACGCCCAGCGCGGATGGGCGCGTAAACGCCGACGGTTCGATCCGGCGCACTCGCCCGGCGAGCGGCTGCCCACCGCCCCAGCCGTCGATCACGGTTTGCGTGCCAGGTTGGACACGCACGGCGTCGGTCGTTAGCAGATCGACCACGGCCTCCAGGCCCTTCGGATCGCCGACCTCGACCAACGACGCTCCCGCCTGCACGACGCCCGCGCTCTTTTGCTGGATACGGAGGACAGTGCCAGCGATCGGTGACAGGACGTCGACGTGTCGATCGCGACCGGCGCCGTCGCTATCTTTGCCCAACGTGACGCGAGCCACGCGCGCCTCTTCGGCCGCGACCTTGCTGCTGAAGATCGCCGAGGAAACCTCCTCGGCGCGCATCCGAGCCGCAAATTCCGCCTGCTCCAGCGCCTGGGAGGCGATCGAGCCCGCGGCCGCGAGTTTTCGCGAGCGCTCCAGATCTTGCTGGGCGAGTTCGCTCGCGAGGGTGGCGCGCGCCATTTGTGCGCGAGCCTGCCCCTGCGCGGACTCGGCGGCGCCCAAGTGTGCCTCCGCTTCGGCGCGCGTGCGCGCGTCGAGGAGTGGCGAAACGACGGGCGCAATCTCGGCCAATGCGTCGCCCTCTTTCACCGGATCGCCGACCTCGAGCGCCAGGCGCGAGACACGGCCACTCACTGGAGCGGAGACGACGTAGCGGTCTTTGACGCGTGTCATCCCGCTCTCCTGAATCGCAACCACGAGCGCGCCGCGGGTAGCTTGCGCGAGATCGACGGGGACGGCGCGCGGACGCAGCGCGAGTACGGCTGCACCAGCCGCTGCCACGACGCCGCCGGCGAGCAGCGCTTGCCTGAGACCGCGGTTGAATCTGCGCTTTCGGTCGCGAGCCTGGCGACGCGCGGGATCTCGCGTTGCCGCGAGGGAACCGCTGACGTCCGGGTTCAGTGGAGTGTTCGATGAGGCTAAATTACTGCTGGTCATGTGCGTCTCATTCCCGGGTCTTGAGGACTGCGATGAGGTCGAGGTGGTCGAGGCTGCGGCGTACCCAGAGGGCGGCGGCGGTTGCTGCGAGCAGTGCGACGGTCGTGGCCAGCGCATAGGTGCGCGGGGCGACAATCACGGCCCAACGAAACATCTCTTGGTCCACGTTGCTCATGAACCACTTGGCCCAGCGCTCGCCGAGCCACAGGCCGATCGGAATCGCCAGCAATACTTCGATCGCCAAACCACCGATCAATACGCGCGAGATCTCCGCGCGCGAAAAGCCGAGTACGCGCAAGCTCGCCAAATCACGGCTCCGTGCAGACAGCGAGATGCGGGCATTGTTGTACACCACACCCAGAATCACGCTGGCGGCCAAGGTGATGGAGACGAAGGTCCAAACGTCCATGATGGAGCCGTTCATGTCGCGTAGGCGTTGAATGTCGGCACCCAGATCGGAGACATCGATCACGTTGGGCGAGCGCCGGAGGCGTTCTTCGATCGCGGGCAGGGCAGCCGGCTCGATGCTCAAAAGCACGGAAGAAATGGCTCCCAAATCACCTTCGAGGGCGGCCAAGAGCTCCGCTCTCGCGTAGATCGATAGGCCCACCGAGTCATCGATGAACCCCATCACTACGGGGCGCACGACACGACGCTGCCCTTCGCGGAGCTCGAGGTCCAGGCGGTCACCCACTTGGATGCCCAAGATCTTGCCGAGCGCTGCAGTCATCACGATGCCGTCACTAGGAACCGTCACCAACCGGCCGCTCCGTTCGATGAGCCGGCGCAACGTGGCATCATCCGGCAGGCCCATCACGACCGAGTCGCGCATGCGGTGCTCGTGGCGTGCTCGAACCGGAACCGCTCGGACGCCCTCGGCAGTGAGCACACCGGGTAGGCGAGCGAGCTCACCCACGATGCGCGGTGAGGCCGGGGAGGCAAAGGCCACCGCCAAGTCTTGGCGTTGCTCGCGTCGGAGTGTTCCCTCCAGGTAGTTGTCCAGTGAATCCAGCCCAAAACGACCCAAAATCAGCAGCGCGACGGCGCCCGCAATGCCGAGCGAACTCAGCAGCGTGCGCAAGGGGCGACGCTGCACTTCGCGCCACACCATGAGCCCGCTCGGCCCGAGCAGTGCGCCGAGGCCCAAGCGTTCGATCAAGCTCTGTCGATAGCGCGCCGGCGCTGGCGGACGCATGGCTTCGGCGGGTGGCAAACGAATCGCGGACCGCACGGCGAAGAGCGCGCCGCTGAGGGCGGCGATCAAGCTCACGAACAGCGCCGTTGCTACGAGCCCGAAGCCGAGCTGGAAGGTCAAATCGGGAAAACCGAAAATGCTTTCGTAGACGCCGATCAGCACTCGGCCGAGCGCCACGCCGAAGACGACGCCGAGCGCCCCTCCTGGCACCAAAACCAAAGAGACCAACCCCAAATAGTGCCACGCGATCTCGCTATTTTTGTAACCCACGGCTTTGAGCGTCGCGATCTCGCCGCGCTGCAGCGAAATCAACCGACTCAGCACCAGGTTCATCAGGAACGCGGCCACGCCGAGGAACACGAGCGGCACCATGTTGGCGAGCGCAGCGAGCTGCGCGAGCTCGCTGGTCAGGATGTGATTGGAAAGCTGGTTGGTGCGCGCCACCGCGCCGTCTCCGCCGTACGGGACGAGCAGCTGGTCCAACGCGGACAGCACGCCTGCCTCGGAAGCGCCCGGCTGCAAGCGCAGGGTGACGTCGTTGAACGCGCCGTCGAGTCGAAACGCGGCGGCGAGCGCCGTCCGCGGCAGCCACAGAATGGCGTAGCGCTGCGGGTCGTCGACGAGCGCCCCAGGCCGAATCGCGTAGACGAACTCGGGCGAGAGGGCCAGGCCGACCACGCGCAATTGGCGCAATTTGCCGTTGATCACCGCGGGCAACGAATCACCCGGACGAAGCCCGTGTGCTTCTGCGAATGATTGAAGCACCACGACTTCGTCATCGCGATCGTGTATCGGGAGCCGTCCGACGCGCAGGCACAGCGCGTTGATAGCGCCCGAGCCGTCCGTGGGCAGCGAGAGTAGCCGCGCGTAGGCGGGGCGCGCCATGCCCTCGAGCGGCAGGGTGACTTGCTCGGAGATGCGCGTTTCGACCAAGGCCACGCCGGGCAAGTCTTCGATGCGCCGTCGGAGGAGCTCGGGCGCGCGCTCGAGCGTCGCGAATACGTGCCCGAAGCGGTAGCGGTCATAATAGGCTTCACGCGCCGCTTCTAGCGAGGCATAGGTGCCTCGCAGCGCGATGAAACTCGTGATCCCGCTGGCGAGAACGAGCGCAATGGTGATGACCTGACCGCTCAATCGGGCCACCTCGCGCAGCAGTTTTCGGCTCAACGCAGACACGGCCATCGCATTCACCAAGCCAAGTCTGCGGCGCGCGCGCGTCGGCCCACGTGCCGCTCGCTTTGGACACGACCATCGGCCAGGGTCACTACGCGGTCGGCAATCTCCGCGATGGGTGCGTTGTGCGTGATGATGGCACTCGCGGTGCCGAGCTCACGGTTGACACGTTCGATGACGTCCAAGACCAAAATGCCGGTGCGAAAATCCAAGGCACCGGTGGGCTCGTCGCACAGCAATACCGACGGCCGTTTGGCGACCGCGCGGGCGATCGCTACTCGCTGCTGTTCTCCGCCGGAGAGTTGCGATGGGAAATGGTCCAGTCGATCACCGAGCCCCACGAGCGACAGCGCTTCTTCCGGATCGAGTGGATCGTCGGCGATGTCGGTCACGAGCGCCACGTTTTCGCGGGCGGTGAGGCTGGGAATGAGGTTGTAGAACTGAAAAACGAAACCGACGTGATGCCGGCGGTAGTCAGTCAAAGTATCTTCGTCGGCGTCGGTGAGCTCTTCCTGTCCGAAGAGCACGTGACCCGCGCTCGGCACGTCCAAGCCGCCGAGGATGTTGAGCAGCGTCGACTTACCGCTGCCGGAGGCGCCCACCAGGACCAAGAGCTCGCCTGGGTACAGTTGAAAGTCGACGCCATCGAGCGCACGCACGTCGACCTCGCCCATCCGGTACACTTTGCGTAGGCCCGTGCAAGAAAGCAGGGCTGGTTGCTCCTGGCTGTGAGTCGGACGCGAGGTCGCCATGTGCGCCGCCTCGCAAAGGCCGTGCCGCGCAGCTGCGAAGGAGCCCGATCCAAATTGCGCGCAGAATAGGACCCTCGGGGCGCAAGTTCTGCGTCAGCTCCGCTCGATCGCGCAAGGCGTGCGGTGAGCCTCGGCTGCGGCTGGAGCGATGAATGCTCGGTCGCTGTTCGGGGTCTTTGGTCTGCTCGTACAGCGCGTGGTCAGACACACGTGCGGGTCTCGCGAATTTCGGCTCATCTTTTTTTGTTCCGGCGATCTTTTCTCGATCACTTCCGCGCAATTCAAAATAATCCCGGCCTACGTGAAACGCGCCACGCCGTGATTGGCAATCTGACTGTGCGCAGACTGGTAATGGTTGTGTCGCGGTCCTCGGAAATGGCAAGACTCTGCTTCGACGCACGGTAGTCCTCGCGCTGTCGCGAGTAGCGCCGTGCTCAATGAGGAGCAGACAATGCATCGCAAGATCGCAACTACGCTTTCGCTGGCCGCCGTTCTTTCCGCTTGCAGCGCCAACGATCCCCCGTCGAACGTGGAACAGATCGACTCCAACTTGGGTCAATTCGACATCGTCGTGATGCCGTCGATCGGATCGACGCGCCCGTCGCGCGCGCCGTCGACGCAAGGCTTGGCCGCTCTGGCTCCCGCTGCCGCCGCGGGAGCAGCGGCTCCCATCACGGGCAATGGTATCGATTACCACGGCGGGCCAATCATGCCCGGCACCGTCAATCTCTATTACATTTGGTACGGGAACTGGGGCGGCAAGAGCGCGCCTGCGATCCTGAGTGACTGGGGCAACGCGCTCAGCGGCTCGGCCATTTACGGCATTAATTCCAGCTATTCCGACAACACCGGCAGTAGCGTGAGCGGCCGAACACACCTCGCTCAGACGACCTCCGTCGGCCTCACGCATGGCGCGAACTTGGTGGACGCCGACGTGTGGAGCATCGTCAACGATGCGCTCAATGCGGGCTCACTGCCATCGGATCCCAATGGCGTCTATTTCGTGCTCACGTCTGCGGACGTGAACGAGACGGGCGGGTTTTGCACGAGCTACTGCGGCTGGCACACGGCTCGCTCGCGCAATGGCACGAACATCAAGTTTGCCTTCATCGGGGATGGCGCACGCTGCAACGGATCGTGCGGCAGTGCTCCTTCCCCCAACGGTGACAGCAGCGCGGACGGCATGGCCTCGATCGTGTTTCACGAGTTGTCCGAGGCGGTCTCCGATCCGCTGATCAACGCGTGGACCGATTCGAAGGGCCAAGAGAACGGCGATCTGTGTGCCTGGCAATTCGGGTCCACCTACCGTACCGGCAACGGCGGCACTGCCAACGTGCGCCTCGGCAATCGGGACTACTTGCTCCAGGAAATGTGGCTCAACGCGCAGGGTGGTTCCTGCCGCACTTCCGCCAACGCCACGCGCGTCTTCAACGGCGGGGACAGCAACGCGGCCACTCCGGTCGATTGGGATCCGGGGTATTGGAAGGGGGATTGTGGGGCTGGCAACGCGATTGCCGGCGTCAGTCAAACCACCAACCAGACCGGCGCACACGCGCTTTTGTGTGCGCCGCAAGGTAGCTCCAGCGGCAACCTGGTAGCGACCCTCGATGCCACTCACGGGGACAGTCGGCGAGCGAACCGCCTCGGTGATTGGGATTTTGGCTATGTGAAGGCCGAGTGCGGCGTCAATGAGTACGTTTCCGGGCTCAGCATGAACACCGGCGACAAGTCGCTTCACGAGGTCCGCTGTGCTTCGGGTTCACCCACGGGCGGCGGCCAAAATGGTTGTAGTACGCACAGCGTGACGCAAGACGATCGCGGCAACACCGCGACCGGGGACTGGGATAGCGGCTACTACAAGGGCGAGTGCGCCGCCGGTCAATCCGTGTACGGGATCAGCGTCGCGGGCGGCAAGCCCCACAAGATCCTTTGCTGCGACGACTGAATCGCGCATCGGTGCGTCAAAGGGCGGCGCGCCGCCCTTTGGACGTCCTCCGTTTTGGATGGGCCACCTCAGCGCGCTTTTGAATGCAACAAAGCGCTGGGGCTCCCGTCACAGAAGCAGGCGCCCGGAAAAACCGGGCCTTGCAAAACGGAGACATGGGTCAAATGCGCTTAGGAATGATGGTCTGGTTGGGGGCGCTCAGCACTGGGCTTGGTGTGCTGGGCTGCGGTGCTGCCGACGGCGGCGGCGACGCCGCCGAAGCGGATCGAGTCGATAGCCATCAGGACGCGCTCGGAAGTGGTGCCCACGGGCCGTGCCTAGGTGGCGCGTGCGTCGACTCGTTGGCGGATCTGGGCGACGGCCATTTGATGTTCAAATTCCATCACCAACCTGGCTTCGACTATTTCAACGTGCTCTGGGGCATCGTGGATACGCCGTTCGTACAGGAGGAGAACCGCAGCGGCCAATACGATGTATTTGGAGCGAAGATAGGCGCGCTCTACCAGTTTCACGTCGAGGACTGCTCTTCATCGCCTTGGCCCTGGCCGTCTGTTTGCACTGGTTTTACCGCTCCGACCTTTATCTATGTGCAAGATGCAGGTAGCCACTGGATCGACAGTGACTTCGCGTCGCAGGCTCAAATCGACGCCGCGTTCGTTGCCAGCACCGAACTCGCCGGTGGCTTTGGTGGCTTCGAGCGGCCGCTGCGCGCGTGTTCCGTGCATTTCAAAGGCGGCCAACACCTCGGCAAATTCTTCGACGGCGCGTGTTTCATCGGTTGGGGCGGCCAGGAATTCGCGCTCAAAGGGTCGATGGTGCTGGACCATGTCGCCGACAACGTGGGTTGGGTTTGGGCACACCATGGCTTCAATCCGGGGGGTGCTATCGCTGGCGGCTACGAGAACGGTATCCAGCAATCCGTTTGCCTAGCGTTTCACGAAAACGGCTTCCATCCGGGCAAGACCATCGGAGATGGCTGAAACGTCTCTTGGGGAGGCCTGGAATTCCACGAAACGGACTACCAAGTACTGGCTCGTCTATGAGTCACTACCGGAGCGCGCTCGACGCCTTCGTCACCGCGCCAGCGAGCTAGTCCACGCGAACGGCTTTGACGCCATCACCGAGGTGGGCGGCAGCGGAGACGTAGCCGACGGCGCCACGATATTTCGCGACATAGCGCAGCACGGCTTCATCCGAATCGAGTTCCGGGGGTGGCACGTCGCGGCCCGAGAAAATGCGCTGTTGCCAATAACTCCGGATCGCGGCGATCGCGCGTCGCAGTACGGTTTTCGAAAACGCGCGTCGCACCGTGGAATCCAGACGCAAGTCGCAGGGCCGGATGGGTTCACCGTCGTCCCAACGTGTGACCTTTTTGAGGAACGCGTCGGCCAAGAAATCGCGAGCGATCGAGTCTTGCGGGTTTCGCGCGTTGATGACGACTCGAAATTCTGCCACCTCGGGCGTGTCGGCGTGCGCGGAGGACGCTCCGAGCACGCCGCCCGCGGCAACCGCAAGCGCGAGGCACACCAGTGCCCGACGGTCGAGCTTTCGGCTCGCCGCAGCAGCAACTCTCGGTGTGGCTCGGGTGGTCATGTTGTGGGGTCCTCCGCTGGCTCAGAAGTACGCGGTCGTCTTCATGAGCAACATGCCCCACTCCTTCTTGAGATTCGCGGGATCGGTGCCGCCATTCAGTGTCTTGTCGAGTGCTGCCGTTCCTTCCATCCAGTGCCCTTCGATCTTGAGCAACCAGTGCGAGGTGAGGTCGTAGCGAAAGCTGAGCGCGACATCGCGTTGATGGTTTTGGGGTCCGCCTCCGGGCGTGTCGATGTTCGGGAAGTAGGCCGAGTAGTAGACGCACGGGGTGAACCAAGGGGTGACGTGGTACGAGGCCATCACGTAGTGGCGCTCGTTCACGATGTGCGGCGTCAAAAGCTTCGGTGCTTGGCTCTCGAATTCGCCGATCCAGCGGCTGAACTCGGCGGATAGCAAGAGGCCGCCCGTTTGATACTCGAGCGAGCCGACCCACAACTTGACTCGGAATTTCGCATCGAGCGTGCCGTTGAAGGGCGTCGGAAGAAGGCCAGCCGCTTGAAACGGAGCCACGAGCGGCGGAATGAAGTTGTAGTCCGCATCGATCCGCAACGATTGAAAGCTGCCGCCCACTTGCAGACCGTCGATCGGCGTCGACCACATCAAACGACCACCGAACACGTACGGCACGCTCAGGTTGCTCACCGTGATGCCCGGCGCCGGGGGCGGCGGGGTTGCGACATCGAGCGTGCCGCCGTAGCCGCGATACTCGAGCGACCCGAGCTCACCGAGTCGTAAATTGCCGTAGATTTCGCCGCCTATTTGGGCGAGCAGGTAATCCCGGTGATCGATGGGGTAGATCGATTGCGGAAGCAAGATCGGCACGCGCGCGCTGTCGAAATCGCTGCTGTCGTTGTACAGGCCAAAGGGGATCTTGGTGCGCCCGGCACGAACTCCGAGCCAATCGCGAAAGCGATAATCCAGGTAGTACCAATCGAACTGCGTTCGGTAATTCCCCTGCGGCCCGAGATCGTGCGTGAACAGCTGAAAGCCAGCGCGGAAGTTCGGCGTTAGGCTTTCGGTGAAATTGAGGCCGGCTTCGGTGAACTCGAAACTGCCGCGCTTCGAGTCGGCGAGGTAGTTGTTTTGAGTCGTCTTCAGGAACCCCTGACTGACGATCCCGTGGACTTCCGGGAGCAGCGAATTGGTCGGCGAGTCCGGCGAATCAGGCGGATCAGGCTGGGCGCCGGCGTCGGCGGCGAAGAGGCAGCCCAGGCACGGCATGGCCACGCTCAGCAACGTGCGTAGCACGCTGGATCGCCATGACTGGACGCACCAACCCATCTTGGGATCTTTTTCAGCCCGATGGCGCGATGTTGTCAAGTTCGCGACTGGCTCGCGAGCCGCCTGATGGGCGTCGAATGCTCGTCCGGGCGAGGGAAGAAGTCGCGCAGCGCTTGAAAAGAGCTGGCTCCCGCGGCCGGCGGCAATCGCCAGGGGGGAAGTTCGCTCGCGCGAGCCAATTCGCGTGCACGCCGTTTCCCGCAACTGAAGTCGCAGCCGCGGATGCCGCGCTGGACACGGAGCAAGGGCGACGGCACCGATTTGCGTGCGACTGGAAGAGCGGCGCGTGCATTCGCTGAGCCCACCGCATTCTCGCACGGCGATCCGAAAATCGAATGTGCGCGTGAAGGTCCCCAGCGCGTCGGACTCTAACGACGATGGAGACGAGCTGCATTCCGAACCACGCAACCATCGCGAAACCTAAGTTCGCGTGAAGCAGTCGTCATGCAATGCATTCGACGACGCAGTGAAGACGAAACGTGGTACGCACCGCGAACGCAAAGACACGCGGGCTCACGGGGTGTGCGTCGCTTCTGAATCACGGGGTCTCGAGGCGCGTCAAAAAGTCACTCTACGAACCTCGAACGTTAGAAAGCTAATCATTGGTTAGCTGTGCAAAAGGGAAATGGATCATGTTATCGAGTCGTCGGCTCATTGGGCTTACTTTAATCACGGGGCTCTTTCACAATGCTTGCGGGGGCGGCACTGGCGCGTCGGACACGGAACCAGTTGCAGCCAGCCAGGAACGGCTGGTCGTCGCCGCGCCGGCGCGCATTTTAGGCCAAAATTACGTGCGTTTCCAGGAAAGCACGCCCGCCAACCAGGGTGGCCAGTGCGACCGCGGTGATGGCGTAGACATGGAGCTCACGTCGGATCTCAACGGCGGCAAGTGCAACATCGGCTGGACGACGCCAGGCGAATGGCTCGAATACGACATCAGCGTGGCGAGCGCGAGCGTGTTCAACATCAGCGCGCGTGTCGCTAGCGCCAACGCCGGTCAGACGTTCCACATCGAGCTCGACGGCGTGAACCTCGGCAGCCTCACGTCCCCCGCCGCAGGCTGGCAAGCGTTCGCCGATCGCAGTTACTCGAACGTCAACGTGGGTGCCGGCAGTCATGTGCTGCGCATCGCGTTCGACAGCGGTAACGTGAACCTCAATTACATCGATGTCACAGCGGCTGTCGTGGCGCCCACTTGCACCGATGGCGTGCAGAACGGCACCGAGACGGGCGTCGACTGCGGTGGCTCGTGCCCCGTGTGCCAGACCACGACGACCTGCACCGAACAAGCCTTGTCGCGCGCCAGCGCCACGGCCTCGTCACAGGAAACCGCGGCATTTCCTGCTAGTCTCGCCATCGACGGCGATACCACCACCCGCTGGTCGAGCGCATTCAGCGATCCGCAGTGGATCTACGTCGACCTGGGCGCCTCGCGCCACATCAGCCGCGTTGCGCTGAATTGGGAAACGGCTGCCAGCAAGAACTACGAAATCGGCGTCAGCGACAGCGCGTCCGGCCCGTGGAACGTCGTCGCTTCGACGACCACTGGCGACGGTGGCATCGACAATCTGTCGTTCACTCCGGTGACCGGGCGCTTCGTGCGCATGAACTCCACGGCGCGCACCACGCAATGGGGCAACTCGCTGTTCGAGTTCCAGATCTTCGGTGATCCGAACCCCAACTGCGGCACGACCAGCACGACGGACACCGTCCCGCCGCTCTCGCAATGGCAGCCCATCTCCACGTCCTGGCCGGTCGACGCCAACATCATGTTGATGACCGACGGCACGCTGATTGGCTTCCGCTATTTCGACGGCGCCGTTTTCTCGCTCGCCCCGAGCACCACCACCGGCGGCTATGACTCCAGCACCTGGAATCCGCTCGCTTCGATGCACGATTCGCGTCTCTACTTCGGCTCGCACATTCTTCCGGACGGCCGCGTGTTCGTGGTCGGCGGAGAATATGGATCCGGCACGAACAAGGGCGAAGTGTACGATCCCTTGGCCAACACTTGGTCGACGCCGTTTGCGACGACTGCAGCCGATACCGAAACCGCACTGCTGCCGGACGGGCGGGTGTACATCTCGTGGAGTTCGTCGATCTACGATCCCCAAACCGGTTCGCTCAGCGCGGGGCCACAGTACCCCGGCAACTACGATGAGGCGGGGTTCGTCCTGCTCACGGATCAGAGCTATCTGACGATTCCTGCCTTCTCCAACCAAGCCTATCGGTACGTTCCGTCGTCCGCCTCGTTCGTCCCGGCCGGCGTCATCCCGGGCACCGGCTTGTACGATGCCAAACAAGAGATCGGCCCGGGTGTTCTGCTTCCCAGCGGCAAGGTGCTCTGGCTCGGAGCCAACGGGAACACCGCGATCTACACGCCGCCCAGCAACGCCTCCGATCCCGGATCGTGGGTCGAAGGCCCGAGAAATCCCGATGGTTACGGCGCGGATGATGCGCCCGCCGTGGTGCTTCGCAACGGCAACGTGCTGTTCCTCGCGGATGTGGGTGGTTCGGGCTACGTCGGGCCGACGAAGTTCTACCTGTACAATCCGACCACGAACACCATCTCTGCCGGTAGCGATGCGTTCCCCGATGCCGTTTACGGCTCGCGCTTGCTCCCGCTGCCGAACGGACAGGTGCTGCTCTCGTTCGGTGGTACGGGCTACCTCTACACGCCGCCAGCCGGTGGTACGGCGTGGGCGCCCACGATCTCGACGATCACGCCAGTATCGAGCGGAGTTTACCAACTCGCGGGCACCAACCTCAACGGCGTTACCGAAGGCGCTTCCTACGGCGACGATGCCGAGATGTCCTCGAACTTCCCGCTCGTCCGCTTCCAGTGCGGTGGCGGAACGACGATCCGATACGCTCGCACCTTTGGTTGGGCGCCGGCTGTCGTGGGCGCGAGCTCGATTCAGCGAACCACTCGCTTTCAGGTCCCTGCGGACTTGAACGGCGCGTGCTCGTTGTTCGTCGTTGCCAACGGCATCCCGTCGGCCGCGAAGTCAGTGACCGTCACGAACGGCGTGCTCTCGGGTATCTGATCGACGCTCGTTCTTCACGTCTGTGATTCGAGCCCGCGAAGCTCGGTGAGCCGAAAGTCTCACCGGGCTTCGCGCGTTTTGTGGCCCTGCAGGTCGCGCGCGCGTGCGGTGTGACAATTCATCGCGAGTTCGTCGTCGCGCCGCCTCCAAAGTGTTGCCGAGTCATCGCTCAACGGCGTCGGACCAGGCTGTAGCGTGCGCGCTCGATGGAGGCAAAACGATGATTGTCAGTTCAAGAGTGGCTTATTTGGCAACGGCCCTGCTGTTCGGGGGCGCTTTGGGGTCCACCGCGTGCGGCAACGCAGGCAATGAAAACGCGACGGGTGGCGATAGCGCGAGCGGTGAGATCGGGCTTGCCCTCAATGTTGCGGGCGCGACCATCAACAGCGCGAGCTACACCATCACTGGCCCGGCCGGCTTCAGCAAGACCGGCACGATCGAGCTCAGCAACGCCACCACGTTGGCGGCGGTCATCGGCGGTATCCCCGCCGGCACCGGCTACTCGATTTCTATCACCGCAAACGCGATCGACGGAGGCACGACGTGCGCCGGCTCGGCCACCTTCAACGTGGCTGCGCATGCCACCACGAGCGTGACGGTGCACTTGCTGTGTCACGAGGCCGCGCACACGGGCAGCGTGACCGTCAACGGCACACTCAACGTTTGCCCGGTCTTGGACAGTGTTTCGGCCAATCCGAGTGAAGTCCTCGTGGGCAGTTCATTGGCTGTTTCGGCAGTCGCTCACGATAGCGATGGCGCGCCGGCCGCTCTTTCTTACAGCTGGACGGCCAACTCGGGGACTGTGGGTAACGGCACGTCGGCCACGGCGACGTTCACGTGCAGCGCGCCGGGAAACGCCACGCTGACAGTGACCGCGTCCGACGGCGATCCGGCTGCCAGCTGCGCCGATTCGCAAACCGTCACGGTGAAGTGTAGCTTGCCCGGCTCGGGCTCCACGGGTGGTTCGACGATTGCCGTGTACGGCGACGCGCCGTACGGCACGACGCCCACCGACACCAGCCAAACGCTGGCCACGCCTGCCTTCATCAACGCGGTGAATGCAGATCCGCTCGTTAGCTTGGTGCTCCACGTCGGTGACATCCATTCGGGCAAGCAGTTCTGCACGCAAGCCTACGACCAGACCATCTTCGACCTGTGGAAGTCGTATCAAGATCCGGTGGTGTATACGCCCGGCGACAACGAATGGGCCGATTGCCACAAGATCGGCGAGGGCGGCGGCGCGTACAACGCGACGACCGGTCAAATCGACTACGCCAAAGACGCGATGGGCAACCCGGTAGACTACGCAAGCGGCGACCCGGTCGCGAATCTCGCGCTCATCCGCTCGATTTTCTTCCCGACCCCGGGCATGTCGCTCGGCATCAACAAGATGCCCGTGCTTTCGCAGGCCAAGTCCTTCGACCCCGCCCACCCGACCGACGCGAACTACGTCGAGAACGTGATGTTCGAGCAGTCCCAGGTGCTGTTCGTCGCCATCAACTTGCCGGGCGGCTCGAACAACGATGACGACGCGTGGTACGGAGCGCCGACCAAGAGCGCCTCGCAAATCCAAGAGAGCGCCGAGCGCAGCGGCGCGAATCTCCGCTGGCTCGATGCGGCTTTCAAGCAGGCTCAAGCCGACGGCGTCGTGGCGGTCGTGGTCGAAACCCAAGCAGACATGTGGGATGCGTCTGGCAGCGCCGCGCACGAGGCGCTGTACGAGCCCTTCGTCCAGAGTATCGCGACGCACACCACGGCGTTCGGCAAACCGGTCTTGTTGTTCAACGGCGATTCACACGTGTACGCCTCGGATAACCCGCTGCTCGCGACCGACCCGCTGAACTTCATGCACCCGGGTTACAACGTGCCGAACTTCCACCGCATCGTGGTGCACGGCAGTACCTTTCCGCTCGAGTACCTGCGCGTGACGATCGATCCGAGCGCGAACGCGGCGTCGAGCGCGACGGCGTTCGGCCCGTTCAGCTGGCAGCGCGTCACTCCCTGAGCCACTCTGCCCGTGGGCGGCACGCGGGCCTACTGGAGTAATTCCAAACCAGACTAGCTCTATCAATCGGGTGAGGAGGGGTGTGGACGCTGACGATCGCCGCTCAGCCAAGCACCCCGAATTGCCCCGGTTGCGCCGGGCAAAACGGGGCATTCTCTCGCACTGCGACGAACAAACCCGCGCCCGCTCGCTGAATCCGAACCTGAAGCTCCGCGGAGCGCCCGATGAAACCTCTCGGCAAGCAGTTCGGCTACTTCTGAGACGTCAGGAGCGGGCTGTTTCCGCCATGGAAGCGGCCGAAAGAGCGCGCTGCTAGCGTTGAGGTCATCAGCGCGGCGAGGCCCGCGATGCCCATGTGGAGCACGTTGCGCACGTCGAAAGCTCCCACTCGGCAGAGCAGCACGTATGCGACCGCGAAGTTGAACGCGCCCCAAAGCACGTTGCTGGTCGAGGACGACAGGCCCTCGCCCGGAGGCTTCGAGAATGGGCTCTGAAACGGGCGCCCCATCGTGCCGCTCACGAAGTGCGGGATCGCGTTCGTGAGGAATGCTCCGCCGAAAAAGAAGGAAACGTAGTGGTACCAAGCCATTTGAGCTCCTTTGCCGTGGATCGTGATGACCGTCACGAGACGAAAACTCTGCGCAAGAGTGCGAGAGCGGTCGCGACCGTCCGTTGCTCGTCGGCATCGAGTTGCTCGGCGATCAGCTGACTGGCCCACCGCAAACGAACCGCCCGATTGACGGCGAGCGCTTTGCGCCCAGCAGCCGTCATCGAGACGAGACGCCGACGGCCGTGGCTCTCGTCATTGCGCCGCGCGACGTAGCCGCCGGTTTCGAGTGCAGCCACGAGCGCGCCCATCGATTGCGGAGTCATGGCTTCCGCGCGTGCCAGATCCGCCGTACTCGCTGGCCCGTCCGCATCCACGCGCTTCAGTACGGATAGTTGCGGGTAGGGGAGCGTCTCGCCGGGGACGGTTTTGTCGACCGACTCAGCGCGCGCGCGTCGGCGCAAAGCGACGGTGAGCTCTCTAAGCTGCTCGGCGAGCTCTTCGGG
>Ga0105245_10000667_pt1 | contig 31104 bp, 29 predicted proteins | sample KBSM54metaG_FD_81523 | JGI IMG/M metagenome (GOLD analysis project Ga0105245, IMG submission 81523) | Miscanthus rhizosphere microbial communities from Kellogg Biological Station, Michigan, USA - KBS M5-4 metaG | ecosystem: Host-associated > Plants > Roots > Rhizosphere > Soil | place...
ACGCCGACTCTTCCTACCGCGCCCACATCAATGAGGTGCTGAGCGGCCAGGGCCTCGCCTACGAGAAGGGCAAGGACGGCTTCACCAACAAGAACTTCCTCTGGCTGCTGGTCGAGGACTACGGCCTCGACCGCCTTGCCGAGAAGGTGACGCGCCCGCTCAGCGGCCTGCGCGTCGGTCCCTTCTACGGCTGCTACGTGGTGCGCCCCAAGGAGCGGCTCGGCTACGACGAGTTCCCCGACCGCGACATCTACCTGGAGAAGGTGATCGAGGTGCTGGGCGGCGAGGTCGTCGAGTACGACGGCGCCCGCAAGTGCTGCGGCTTCCCGGTGATCACGATGAACCGCGAAACCTCGCTGCGCCAGGCCGGCACCCACGTCGGCGACGCGCTCGACGCCGGCGCGGACTGCCTGGTCACCCCCTGCCCCCTCTGCCACCTCAACCTCGACATGCAGCAGCCCGACGCGGCCAAGATCGTCAACCGCGACCTCGGCCTCGCAGTCCTGCACCTCCCCCAGCTCGTCTCGCTCGCCCTCGGCGCCTCGCCGAAGGAACTGGGCATGAGCAAGCACATCGCTTCGACCAAGTGGGTCGAAGAGAGGCTTGCCGCGGTTCCGGCCTAGAGCGGTTGATCCAAAGGCGATGGGGCGCTCAGCCGGGGCGGTCCAAGCCGACGCGGCGGGCCAGCCATTGGGCGCCGACGGTGTCGGTGAGGCCGTGGGCGACGATCGAGGTGACGATGGCGATCGCGGCGATGTCGAAGATCAGGTGGGCGTCGCCCACGTCTGACTTGAGCACGAAGAGGGCGAAGAGCATCGAGGCGACGCCCTTGGGGCCGAACCAGGCCATGAAGAGCTTCTGCGGGCGCGGGATGCCCGTATTGGCGAATGAGAGCAGGACCGCCAGAGGCCGCGCAACCAGGAGGGCGAAGACGACGAAGAGGACCAGGGGCGGCACGCTGTGGTGGAAGCCGGTGGCGACGATCAGGGCGCCGAAGACGAAGAAGGTGAGGACCTGCAGGATCGCGCTGGCGTTCTCGGCGAACTCGACGAAGCCCTCGGGCACCTCCCGCTCGGTGGCGGCCATCGCGATGCCGCAGACGAAGGCGGCGATCAGCCCGTTGCCGATCGTCACGTCGGCGAAGCCGAAGGCGAGCAGGGCGAAGCCGACCGCGTAGATCCCCTCGTAGCGGGCGGTGATCCCACCAGCGGGGAGGCGATGGTGAAGGCGCCCGGCGAGCACGCCGAGGCCGACGCCGACGGCGGCGCCGAACAGCGCCTCCCCCACCAGCTTCGCCGCTTCGCCGCCGGGATCGCCACCGGGGGCGGCGAGGACGAGGAAGAAGAGGACAAAAGGCAGGGCGAGGCCGTCGTTGAGCCCGGACTCGAGATTGAGCGTGTGCCGAACCGAGGCGGGGACGATGCGCGAGGTGACCACGGCGGATGTGACGACCGGATCGGTCGGCGAGAGCACCGCCGCCAGCAGCAGCCCCTCGGCCCAGCTGAGGTCCGGGAAGAGCGCCTTGGCGGCGAGGCCGAGCAGCGCCATCGTGATCGGCATCGCGATCACCAGCGCCCGCGCCACCGGGCTCCAGTGCCTACGCAGCAGCTCGCGCTCGACGAACATGCCGTCGGAGAAGAGGGTGAGGATCAGCGCCAGCTCGACCAGCTCGACGATCGACTCGCTGGCCGGTTCGACGTCAACCGCCCCCACTGCCGCCAGCACGGCGCCGAGGCCCACGGAGAGCACCGATGCCGAGAGCACCGTCCCCCGCATCACCCCCGAGAGCGCCGCGACGACGACCAGCAGCCCGCCGAAGATCAGTACCGCGTCGCCGAAGCCGATTCCCATGTCGCTCCCGCCCTTCCGGTGCGCTTTATCCCCCGATAGAGGGAGCCAAGGCGCACCGGAATGGCCTAGCCGAGGAGATCTCTTTCGATCAGCAGCTCGGCCACCTGGACCGCGTTGGTCGCGGCGCCCTTGCGCAGGTTGTCGCCGGCGATCCAGAGGTTGAGGGTGCGCTCCTGGTCGGGATCGCGGCGGATGCGGCCGACGAGGACGTCGTCGCGGCCGGCGGCGTCGAGCGCCATCGGGTACTGGCCGCTGGCGGGATCGTCGACGACGGTCACGCCCGGCGCCTCGGCGAGCAGGGCACGGCAGTCCTCGGGCGAGAGGTCCTCGCGGGTGCGGACGTTGACCGACTCGGAGTGGCCGCTGATCACCGGCACGCGGGCGCAGGTGGCCGAGATCGCCACCTCATCGCCGATGCCGAGGATCTTGCGCGTCTCCGCCATCACCTTGCGCTCCTCGGTGGTGTAGTCGTCGCCGTCCTTGAAGACCTCGACCTGGGGCAGCACGTTGAAGGCGATCTGGTGGGGGTAGACCTGCGCTGGCGGCACCTCTTCGCCGGCGAGGGCGGCGCGCGACTGGGCGAGCATCTCCTCGATCGCCCGCTGGCCGGTGCCGGATACCGCCTGGTAAGTGGAGACGACGAGGCGCTCGAGGCCGACGGCCCGGGCGATCGGCGCCAGCGCCATCATCATCACCATCGTCGTGCAGTTGGGGTTGGCGACGATGCCCTTGTGGCCGGCCGCGGCGTCGGGGTTGACCCCGGCGACGACGAGCGGCACGTCCTCGTGCATGCGCCAGAAGCTCGTGTTGTCGACGACCACGGCGCCGGCCTCGACCAGCCGTGGCGCCCACTCGGAGCTGACCGCGCCGCCCGCGGATGAGAGCACGACGTCGAGACCCTGGATTGTCTCCGGCGCCAGCGGCCGGCACTCGATCGACGAGCCGTTCCAGTCGAGCTGGCGCCCGGCCGAGCGCTCGGAGGCGAAGGGGATCACCTCGGCGGTGGGAAAATCGCGCTCGGCGAGGATCTCGAGGATGGTCGAGCCGACGGCGCCGGTGGCGCCCAGCACTCCGACCCTGTATCCGTCGCCGCTCATCTCACCCGGAGTATGAAGGGCCGAACTCAGGTGCCGACGGTCGGGTGGTGCTCGGCGCCGGCGGCGTCTTCGGGCCGCACCGCGCCCTCGCCCAGCTCAAAGGCGCCGTGCAGGGCGCGGACCGCCTCGGGCACCTCGTCGGCGGCGATCACGCACGAGATCTTGATCGGCGAGGTGGAGATCATCTCGATGTTGATCTCCTCGCGGCCGAGCACCTCGAAGACCTTGGCCGCGACGCCCGGGTGCGAGCGCATGCCGGCGCCGATGATCGAGACCTTGCCGATCCGCTCGTCGGTCCTCACCCCCTGGCTGACGTCGCCGAGGGCGGCGATCGTGTCGGTCGCCGCGGTCAGCTCGGCGCGGTCGATCGTGAAGGAGAGGTCGGCGAGCTCGTCCGGGCGCACCGGCTCGTTCTGGATGATCACGTCGACGTTGATGCCGGCCTCGGCGAGCGCGGTGAAGATCTCGCCGGCGACGCCGGGCTCGTCGCGGATGCCGACCAGGGTCACCCGCGCCTCGTCGACGGAGTGGGTCACGGCTGTAACGAAGGGGTTCTCCATGGTCTCCTGCTCGCTCTCGTCCTCGCTGACGACGAGGGTACCGGGGCCATCCTCGAAACTGCTGCGACAGTGGATGCGCACGCCGTGGTTGCGGGCGTACTCGACCGAGCGCAGCTGCAGCACCCGCGCGCCCGAGGCGGCCATCTCCAGCGTCTCCTCGAAGGTCGCGACCGGGATCTTGCGCGCGTCGGGGACGATGCGGGGGTCGGCGCTGAAGACGCCGGCGACGTCGGTGTAGATCTCGCAGACCTCGGCGTCGAGGGCGGCCGCCAGCGCCACGGCGGTGGTGTCTGAGCCCCCCCGGCCCAGCGTGGTGACGTCCTGGCTTGTGGTCGAGACGCCCTGGAAGCCGGCGACGAGGACGATGTGGTCCTCTTCGAGCGCGGCCCGGATGCGATCGGCGCGCACGTCGATGATCCGCGCCCTGGTGTGCGAGGAGTCGGTGACGATGCCGGCCTGGGAGCCGGTCAGTGAGATCGCCTTGTGGCCCATGTCGTGGATCGCCATCGCGCAGAGCGCGCAGGAGATCCGCTCCCCGGTGGAGAGCAGCATGTCCATCTCACGCGAGTCGGGGCGGTCGGAGATCTCCAGCGCCTGGGCGACGAGTTCGTCCGTGGTCTTGCCCCGCGCCGAGAGCACGGCGACGGCGCGCTTGCCTTCTTCGCGGGCGGCGACGATGCGGCGCGCGGCGCGCTTGATCTGCTCGGCGCCGGCCACCGAGGTGCCGCCGAACTTCATCACCACCGTGTTCGAATCGCCGTCAGGCATGAACCGCTGAGGATAGGTGGTCCCAAAAAGCGAAGGGGCGCCGGCGCGCGAGCGCCCGGCGGGCCGATCGCTGCGCTACTCGCCGTTGCTGTTGCCGAGATTGCCGAGCATCGCGTGCTCGGCCATGCGAATCAGGCCCAGCGCCATGTGGGGGCGCATGTCACTGGTCCGCACCCGTACGTGAGAGCCGTGCGGGCCGATCACCTCGACGATCGTGCAGACGTCGCCGATCTGGCAGTCGTCGCCGTAGTCGGCTTCCAGTGCCTCCATCTGGGCGGTGACGACCTGTCCCATCTTGCTCTGGTCAATCGGCATCGCCAAAAAGACTACATGCGAGCCCGATAGCGCACCTCTGGTGTCGTTTTCCTGGGCCTTGCACCAATTGGTACGCTTGGTACAGACGGAAGCACTTGCCCGAGCGCACTAGTGGCCGGGCCAGCCGGAGCCGCAGGTTTCGGCAGCCCAAGCGCCACGCGCGGGCGGCAAGCGCCCCGCCACCCCAGAAGCAGCCCGCAGGGCCGTGACTGGAGGGGGAGCCGACCTCGTTCGATGCCGGCCCCCAAGAGGGTCGACATAGCTCACACACCCAGAAGCGGTGGGCAAGCAGAAGAACGGAGGTTCGGGCATGGGCTCGACCAATCATTCAGTCCCAGTTGAGTTCGAAGAAGCGGGTATCAAGCCGCTCGCGTACGGCCAGCCGGAACTGGCAAAAGCACCCAGCTACAACGCCCTGGCGCGCCAGATAACGCGGACCGGGATCCAGGACGAGGCCGGCAACGAGCTGGCCAAGCCGGACAAGGAATCGGCCGAGGCAATCGCCCGCCCGTTCGTCTATCCGAAAGACACGGCCGCTGCCGCTTTTCAGGCCCCGATCTATAAGCACCTGCAGGCCGGGACAGTCGCCTTGGTGCACGGCCCGGTGCTCCTCACCCGCGTGAACCCAAGCCTGCTCAACCCCCGCGTCGGGCCGATGCTCGACATCCCCAGGCCCAGCGGCGACGGGCACGTGTCGGTCAGCTGGGCGCCCGCCGATGTCGAGGTGGACCCGCAGGCGGACGAGCGCCTGCTCCAGAAGGCGAACTCGGTCGACGAGCTCGTCACCGCGTCCCGCGAGGCCGCCAGGAAGGTGCTGGCAATGCAGGAGAAGCTTGCCGACATCATCGGGCGCGAGGGCATCGAGGAGCCGCTGCTGATCATTCAGGCGCGGCTCTCGGCCGCTGACTCCAGCCAGCTGGCGCGGCCGCTCGTACCGATTGCCGCCGACGGCAGTTCCCGCATCACGATTGCCCAGGAGTTTCTCGCCGACGCGATCGAGCTGCTGCTCTCCGAGCGGGAGCGCGAGTACGCGAGCAAGCACAAGCGGCGGATCGGCCTCGAATCACTGGCTCAGGCGCTTCGCGCCCACCAGGTCGCCTCACTGGTCGACGACCCGGTCGCCGAGCGGGAGCTGCGCGATTTCCTCGTCGAGCTCTCGAGCCGCCCAGCGGCGGAATTGGTGAAGAACAAGATGTACGCCGCCCAGCGGTCCCTGGTCGCGCCGGGAATGGTGGTGGTCGGTTTCCGGCCCAACGGCAGCGCTTCGATTCTCGATGCGATCGACCAGCTGGTCGGCAACCAGCACAAGCGGGGGCCGTTGCAGTGGCAGGCGGCCGCGCAGGCCCTTGACAGCCGGAATTCGGTGGTTCGCGGGCTGCGGCGCCAGGGGACGATCGGCGAGGGCACGGCCCTGCTGCTCAGCCCACGCTACGAGGAAGCCCACACCCGCTTCGGGCTCCACAGCAATCCCGACTTTCGCATCGGCGAGGTGGTCAGGATCTTTCACAGCGCCGAGGCCCGGCCACTGATTCGCGCGGCGATCGGCGCCGGCAAGACGATGCCGCTGGACAGGGCCAAGATCATCGCCGCCGTCATCGGCGAGCAACTGCGCAATGCCGACCCGGAGTTCCGGCGCCAGGTCGAGACCGCACTCAATGACATGGCTGGGAAAGAGCCCTTCTACGGGGGGCCGGAGGTGCCGAACACCGACCCCGATCCCGACCAGCTGGTCGCCCGGGTACAGCAGAACGAGAAGGAAAACCCTGGAGCGCTCTCGCCTGAGCACGTGGCGCTGGGGGTCAAGGGCGGGGTCGCGCTCGTGCTGCTCGGCGCCATCGCCCGCGAGCACGGGGCGCGCTCCTATGAGTTCCCCCGCCCCTACACGCTCCTTGAAAAAGCCCTGCACAGCAAAGTCGGCCAGGAACTCCTGGGCCGGGGAATCAAGGCCCTGCGGGCCGGGGACCGGTTCCTGCCGGCACTCGACCCTGAGACCGGTGAACCCTGCGGGCGGGACGGGGAGAACCGCGTCATCCCGATGGACGCCGAGAACCTGTGGAGCGTCGTCAAAGGGAAAACCGGCAAGGAGGAGGGCGGCAGCCCCGAAGCCACGGTGGACGACGTCCTCGTCGAAATCAAGTCGCTCGCCCGCAACGACATCCTGGGCAGGGTCGAGGCGCTCAAGGAGAGGCCGGAAGTTGCCAGGAGCGGGTTGCCGCCCCAGGCCGCCAAAGAGGCCGCCGAGCTTCTGCTCAACGCCGCAGGCGAGCTCGACTACCTGGCCCGCCGCGGCGCGGAGCACCTCAAGGTGTCCGCCGATTCCGTCTCGGGCGATGAGGCCACCGTTGGGGCTTGACGAATACATGCGGGCCTGGCTGGCAACCGCCAAGCACGCGGCAGCACCTCACGCCCAGCCGTTTGGGCTGGGGCGTGGGGTGCTGCTCGGCCTGCCCGGCGAACTCAACGCCGTCTACGCCGCCTGCTCCAATAAGGAGATGCGCTATGTGGGCTCTACGACACGAGGCGTGGCGACGAGGCTCGCAGAGCACTTCAGGTCGCCCGAGCGCGCCGATTGGGATGAGCTCTGGGTGATCGGCCTTCGCGATGGCATCTCGCCGTACGAGGTTCGCCTCGCGGAGGAGCGGGTGGGGCGGGTTCTCAAGCCGTCCGAAAATCTTCGCCTGCCCGGGCGCTAGGACCGTCCGGCAGGGTTCGGCGTCTTCCGGCAGTGTTAGGCTCCATCAATGGCCGATGCGAGCGAAGTGCCGATCTGGAACAACCCGAAAGTCGGTGCGGCAAAGCGAGTGGCTCATTACCTGGCGACGAAAGTCGGCGAGGGCGAGACCTTCAGCAAGGCGACGCTGCGCGAGATCGTGCCGAATACCGAGCAGGTCGACAGGCGAATGCGAGACCTGCGCAAGGTCGGCTGGAAGATACGCAACTACAAGGACATGGCCTCGCTGGCGCCCAACGAGCTCTTCCTCGAGAAGATCGGGGACCACGTCTGGGAGGACGGCTATCGCTGGCCGGCCGAGGGGCTGACGGCGGCGAAGCGGCGCCGGGTCTATGAGCGCGACGGCCACCGCTGCGCCGTCTGTGGCATCGACTTCGGTGCCGAGTACCCGGACAAGCCAGGTGTCATAGCCAGGCCGACCGTCGGCCACGTGATCCCTAAGGATCGCGGCGGCGACCCAACTGCCCTCGAAAACCTGCGCCCTGAGTGCCAGCTCTGCAACGAGACGGCGAGGAACCTGACCGAGGTCCCCGCGGACCTCGAGCTGCTGAAGCAAAAGGTCGCCGCGCTCCCTCGCAAGGACAAGCGCGAGCTGATCGGGTGGATGTTGCGGAGGCAACGCTCCTACTCGGACGCGGAAAGGATCTGGACGCAGTACAGCCAGTTGCCGGGCTCCCAGCAGGAGGAGATCCACGAGGCCCTGGCGAGGATGCTCGACTAGGCCCGGGTGCACGGTGACGCGTCTCCAGGAAGGACAGCGGTGAGGCCAGAGCCATCATTGGACGGGGTCCAGGCCAAGGTCGGCCGGGCGAGGGAGCAATTCGAATCCCTGAGCGAGGAGGTCTGTGCCTTCCTCGGGGGCGAGGCGTGCGACGGCTTCGTCGAGTTCGACCCCGAGACGCGGTGGAGAATCCGCGAGGCCCAGGTATCGAAGCGCCCCCCATCGATGCGATGGGGAACGATCGTCGGAGAGATCGCGTACCACCTGCGATCGGCACTCGACCAGCTGGTCTGGGAATTGGTTCGCCTGAACGAACAGGTTCCGGGCGCGCACAATGAATTCCCGATTGCGATTGATCCCGGCTGGTACGCCAAGCGCGGGCCCGGCAAGCTGAAAGGCCTCGCCGGCGGCGACAGGGAGATCATCGAGCGGGCGCAGCCCTACCACCTGGGGAATGCCGCGCCGGAGCACCCTCTTGCGCTTTTGGACTGGATGGCGCAGGTGGACAAGCATCGCTTCGTGCACACCACAGTGCCCCGGATCGGCGGGCGCGTCCTGGAGGGTCTCGACCCCGAGGGCACTGACGTGAGCTTCGCCCCCTTCGACATCGGCCTCGACGAGGGACGCTCTCTCAACCAGGTCGTGGGACAGGCCGGACCCTATGTCGACGCTCTCCTGCGGCGATTCGACTCCCGGTTCGCAGCGGGGCAGGCAGGCTGTGTGGCGTAGATCACACACGGAGATATATCTGCTAGATATATCTCCGTGTGATGGACCTCAGCCCCACCGCCTACGTCATCCTCGGCATGGTCAGCGGCGAGCCGCGCTCCGGCTATGAGATCAAGGCAGCGGTCGACAACTCGACCCGCTTCTTCTGGGCTGCCAGCTACGGGCAGATCTATCCGGAGCTGAAACGCCTGTCCGAGGCAGGACTGGTTGAGGGCAGCGACGTTCCGCGCGGCGAGCGCAAGCGCACTGTGTACGCGATCACCGCCGAGGGGATGGACGTCCTGAGGAAGTGGCTGCGCGAAGCGCCGGCGACCTTCGAGACGCGTGACGAAGGGTTGCTGAAGCTGTTCTTCTCCGGCGTGCTGCCACCCGATGAGGCCGCCGGCACGCTGCGGGCGCTGCGCGAGCACAGGCTGGGAGTCGCCGAACGACTGCGGGGCATCGAGCCCGCGGCCACACAGAAAGCGGAGGGGGGCGACCCCTACCCGCTGATGGTCCTGCAGAGCGGAATCGAGTTCAACGAGTGGTTCGCCGACTGGTGCGAGCGGATGGAGCAACGCCTCCTCGCCGCCCCCGGCCCGAAAGGAGCAGCAGATGTTTGACGCCCTCGCCCGCCTCGCCGACGGAAAGGCCCGTCGTATCGGCCTCTTCGCGATCGTCTTCTTCGTCCTCGCCGCCGCGGTCGGTGGCGGCGTCGCCAGCCGCCTCGATCCCTACGGCGCTGACGATCCCGCGACCGAGACGGTCGAAGCGCGGGAGCGCCTGCAGGACGCGGGCCTGCACGTCCCGGCGGTGCTTGCCGTGGTCACGGATGCTCCTGTATCCGCGGCGTCGACCCGGGCGCGGGTCGAGGCGCTCGAGCGCAGCGTGCGCCGCCGCCCCGGCGTCGAGTCGGTCACCGGTTACTACGACACCCGCTCCCCCGTCTTCGTCTCCAAGGACGGCCGCTCCACCTACTTCGCGGTCTCGCTGAAGACCTTCGACGACAAGCAGTGGCAGGAAATGGGCGCCGACATCGCCGATCAGCTCTCCGCCAGGCCGGGTGTCATCGTCGGAGGCGCCGCGGTGGCACAGGAGCAGGTCAACAAGCAGGTCGAGAAGGACCTGCGCACGGCGGAGATGCTCGCCTTCCCCCTGCTCTTCCTGCTCTCCTTCCTCTTCTTCCGCAGCCTCGTCGCCTCGCTGCTGCCGCTGATGATCGGCGGCCTGGCGATCGTCGGCACCTTCCTCATCCTGCGCCTCGCCAGCGAGGTCGGCTCGATCTCGATCTTCGCCCTCAACCTGACCACGGCGCTGGGGCTGGGGCTGGCGATCGACTACAGCCTCTTCGTCGTCTCCAGGTACCGCGAGGAGATCGCCAAGGACGGGCCGGGGCTGGCGGCGATGCGGCGCGTGCTGGCGACGGCCGGGCGCACGGTCTTCTTCTCTTCGCTGACGGTGAGCGCGGCGCTCGCCTCGCTGCTGGTCTTCCCCCAGCGCTTCCTCTACTCGATGGGCCTCGGCGGGGCACTGGTGGCGCTGTTCGCGGCGCTGATCTCGCTCACCGTCCTGCCTGCGGTCCTCACCCTGCTCGGCACCCGGGTCAACTCGCTGGCACCGCGCTTCCTGCAGCGGCGGGCCGAGGCAGATACCCGGCCCGACGAGCACGGCTTCTGGTATCGCCTCTCGCGCTTCGTCATGCGCCGGCCGGTGCCGGTGGCAACCGTGAGCGCCGCGCTGCTGATCGCGATGGGGATCCCCTTCTTCAACATCAAGTTCGACACCGTCGACCCGACCGTGCTGCCGGCCTCGGCCAGCGCCCGCCAGGCCTACGACGCGGTCAGCTCCGAATTCCCGCCCTACCGCGAAACGCCGATCTGGGTCGACGTCGAAGGCGGCGGGGGCGCGGCGGCGGCGCGCTTCGCGGCCCAGGTTCGCCGGGTGCCCGGCGTCGCTGAAGTCAACCCGCCGCTGCGTCTCGAGGGCGACGTGACCGCGCTCCAGGTGGTCTCCAGCCATCCATTCGTCTCCGAGGCGAGCCAGGCGACGGTGAAGCGGATCCGCGACCTGCAACCGCCGCCCGGGGCGACGGCGCTGGTCGGCGGCGCCACCGCCGACTTCGTCGACCTGCAGTCGAGCCTCGTCAGCCACCTGCCGGTCGTGCTCGCGATCATCATCGTCGCAACGCTGACGATCCTCTTTCTAATGACCGGCTCGGTGATCCTGCCGATCAAGTCGCTGCTGATGAACTTCCTCAACCTCAGCGCCGTCTTCGGCCTGCTGGTGCTGATCTTCCAGGACGGCAGGCTCGAGGGCTTCCTCGACTACACCAGCCCGGGTGCGATCGAGCAGACGATGCCGATCCTGCTCTTCGCCGTCGCCTTCGGCCTCTCCACCGACTACGCGGTCTTCCTCTTGTCGAGGATCAAGGAGGCGCGCGACAACGGCGCCTCGGACTCCGAGTGCGTGGCGATCGGGCTCGAGCGGACCGGCCGCATCGTCACCGCCGCGGCGCTGCTCTTCGCCGTCGCGATGGGAGCCTTCGCCACCTCGCAGATCATCTTCATCAAGGAGAACGGGGTCGGCACGGCGCTGGCGGTGCTGATCGACGCCTCGATCATCCGCGCCCTGCTCGTCCCCTCGCTGATGGAGCTGCTCGGCAAGTGGAACTGGTGGGCGCCGAAACCGCTGCGCCGCCTGCACGACCGCTTCGGGATCAGCGAGACGGGGCTGAGCGAGCCGGAGCCGGGGAAGGCCTGAGTCGATGTTCGAGCCAACCAAGGAGGATGCGCGGGCCGCCGTGCACCCCTTCGACCTCGACACCGCAGTGAAGAACCTCGGCGAGGGCCGTTTCGAGGCCGAGATGAGCGAGCGCTGGTGGGTCGAGCGCGGCCCCAACGGCGGCTACGTGGCGGCCGTCGTCCTGCGGGCGATCCAGGCCGCCGCGGCGGTCGAGCGCGCGCCTCGCTCGCTCACGGTCCAGTTCCCCCGCGCGCCCGTTGCCGGGCCGGTGGAGATCGAGGTGAAGACCGAGCGCGAGGGCGGCGCCGTCACCTTCCTCTCGGCGCGGATGGAGCAACACGGAAAGCTGCAGGCGACCGCCCTCGCGGTGCTGGCAGACGATCTCGAGGCGAGCGGCTTCGCGGAGCTGCAGATGCCCGCCGTCGACCCTCCGGCGGAGCTGTACTCGCCCGACCCGACTCAGGTCTCCGGCATGCCGGCGATGTTCCAGAACTACGACGTGCGGCCGGCCCTGGGCGATGAGGCCTTCTCCGGCGGCGCCCCCTACAGCGGCCTCTGGATTCGCGCCCGCCAGCCGCGCCTGCTCGACGCGCCGCTGGCCGCGGCCATGCTCGACGCCTGGTTCCCGGCGCCGTTCATCCGCCTCGACCGGCCGGTGCCGGCGCCGACGATCGACTACACGGTGCACTTTCGTGCGCCCCTGCCCGAGCCGGGCGCGTCCCCCGAGGATCCCTGCCTGGCTACGTTCCGCTCGGGTCTCGCGCGCGGCGGCTTCTTCGAGGAAGACGGGGAGCTTTGGAGCCAGGATGGGAGCTTGCTGGCGCAGTCGCGCCAGCTGGCGCTTCTTCTGAGTTGAAGACGGTGCTGTCGAAGGCGGTCAGCACCGGTTCGGCGGCGTAGCCCAGCGGCGGCGTGGCTTCGAGCAGCTCGCCGACGCTGAGCAGGAAGGAGAAGTGGTTGTAGTAGCCGGTTTCGTTGATGCTGCCGGGGGTGACGAAGGGCGAGAGCAGCAGCATTCCCACCCTGCCTCCGCCACCGCTTTCTTTCACCGGGCCGCTGGCCGGCGGCAGGGCCCCTTCGGGAGCGGGAAGGCTCGCGTATTCCGGAGTTCCGCAGCAGGCGCTGGTGTCGGGTTCCGGCAGGTCCTGGCGGGCCTGGGCCGAGGTGATCGCGATCAGGCCCGATGTCCTGTAGGCGGGCGAGGCTTCGATTTCGGCAATCGTCGCTTCGAGCCATGGCTGAGCCGCGGCCAGCCCCGCGGGCGCACCCGGTTCGCAGGGCGTCTCGCTGCCGTCGTGGCAGGCGTCGGGGACGATGAAGGAGAACGACGGGGTGCGTGCTTCCTCCTTCAGGTCGGCGCCGAGCTGCTCGAGGCCGACGTCGCGTTCGGCGCATTCGGGACCGTCGACGATGGCGTGGAAGTAGACGAAGGGGTTGCGCCAAGTCTCGTAGGGGTCCCCCGGCCGCGGCGCCTGCGCCGGGTCGGCTTCGCCGGGCCCGGGGCGCCGGCAGGCGGTGGGCTCACCCGCTTGGCCGTTGCCGATGCCGCCGATGTAGGCCTTCCAGGTCTTTTTCGCCGCCGCCAGCTGACCCGGCAGCGTTTCGGTTTCGGCGGGATAGACGCAGCCTTCGCCTTCGGCCTGTCCGGTCACGCCCAGCGCCGGGGTGGCGAAGTCCTTGTATTCCGGGCAGTTCGCCACCGTCGCCGGGTTTGGCCCCTGGCCGCTGAGCAGCGCGATCTCGTTGGCCAGGTCGCCCGTCGTCACCGCGTAATAGTTGGAGAGCAACTCGCCTTTTTCCGGCAGCGTTTTCGCCATGTAGGTCGCCGTGGAGCCCGGGCCGTAGGTTTCTTCGAAGCCGTGGTCGGCGAGCATGACCACGAAGACGTGCCGCACCGGCGGCAGGCCAGCTTCTTCGGGCAGCTCCGGCGGTAGCTTTTCCTTCGGCGGGGCGACCACTGGTTCTTCGGGCGCCGCTGCGGCTTTCAGGGGGACTTCGGTGGAGGCGAGCGCTTCGGGGACGGCGACCGGTTCGGCCGCTTCCGCCGCCGGTTCCGGAGCCGGTTCCGCGGCTGGCGGGGGCTGGGCTTCGCTGTAGAGGACGATCGGGGCAATGCCGGCGCTCTGCGCGGCGGGGCCGGTCAAGCCCCCGAGCAGGACGCCAAAGCCCAAGACGGCCAGCACAGCGATCGCCGCGCTGCGCGGCGACGGCATGTGGCTCGAGCGGGTTTCTCCTTCTCCCTCCTGCGGTCGAAAAGGAGCCACCGCCGCCGGCTGGGCAGGTTTGCTCTCGGCCGCCGGCTCGACTATCGAGAGCCATTTTGCGACCGCCACCGGAATCGCTCCGCGCCGCTCGCCGCACTCGAGGCAGTAACGCTGGTCCGGCCCGAGCCTGGCGCCGCAACCGCTGCAGCCAGGGGCACGCCCGCGGCTCTCGTCATCGGGGGGGATTGCCACTGTCGCGGAGTGTCCCGCCGTCCCGTCGCCGAGTTGTCACCCAACTGTGAACACACTTGGCTCACTCTTTTTTCACAACACCGAAACATTTCGCGACCCCATCGCGAAGACGATGCGGACCCGTGGATCACTCACTAGCCAGCGCGGGCGGCGAGCAATGCCCTTCCTGCAAGATGGCCGTGGCGGCCGACCAGCGCTACTGCCTGCACTGCGGGCAGCGCTGTGGAGAGCCGCGCCTGCCATTCATGAACGCCGTCACCTTCATGGACTCGATGCGAGCGCCCGTCGAGGCGGTATCCGGCCCCGCCGCGAAGCCGCAGCCGCGCCGTCGTCGCATCTCGCCCAACGCGGCTCTGATTGCCGGCGTTGGCACGCTGCTGCTGGCGATGGGCGTGGGTGTCCTGATCGGGCACTCCGGCAACCAATCGGTCGCCACAAACGCCGCAGCGCCACAGGTGATCACGGTGCACGGCGGAGGCGAGGAACCGGAAACCGCCGCCACTGCCAACAAGGGCGACGCGAGCGGCAAAGGTGGAAAAAAGAGCAAGAAGGCCAGCGCCAGCGCCAAGGAGAAGGCGGAAACCGGCCAGGCCGCGGAAGAAGTGCTGAAGCCCAGCGCTGGAGTGAAGCTGCCACCGGCGACTGCGAAAGTCGGCAGTAAGTGCGAACAGGGCGCAGCCGGCTGCAAAGGTGGCGAATTCACTGGGGAATTCTTCGGCGAATGAGACTTCCGAGCAAACTCACACGCAAGCGCCAGAACGACAGCGCGCCCACCCAGAGCCCCACGCCGGCGAGCGCGGCGACGAGCACGCACGAGCTGACCATCGACCTCGAACGGCGCCGCGACCAGCTCGTCGCCCGGGTCGCCGAGCTGCAATGGGACCTCGGGGGGCTGGTTTACGAAATGGCGGTGCGCAACCAGATCGAGGTCGAGGTGCTGGTCAAGCGCGCCGTTGCCCTGCAGGACGCCGACGCCGAGCTGAGTGAGGTCGAACGGATCGTCCGCATGGAGCAAACCGGCACCGCTGGATCCTGCACGGCCTGCGGCGCCCCCCACAGCACCGGCGCCACCTTCTGCTGGCAGTGCGGGCAGCCGCTGCTCCAGCAGGTGCCCAGCGACGCGATCCTCAGGCGCTAGCCGAAGCGGCCGGTGACGTAATCGCGGGTGCGGGGATCCGCCGGGTTGGTGAAGATCGTCTCCGTCTCAGCGAACTCGATCAAGGTCCCGGCCGGCTCGCCGCCGCTCGAGTCGAGGCCGAAGAAGGCGGTCTCGTCGGCGACCCGCGCCGCCTGCTGCATGTTGTGGGTGACGATCACGATCGTGAAGCGCCCCTTGAGGCTGTGCATCAGGTCCTCGATCGAGGCGGTGGCGATCGGGTCGAGCGCCGAGGCGGGCTCGTCGAGGAGCAGCACGTCGGGCTCGATCGCGATCGCGCGGGCGATGCAGAGCCTCTGCTGCTGGCCGCCGGAGAGACCGAGGGCACTGTCCTTGAGCCGGTCCTTGACCTCGTCCCAGAGCGCCGCGCCGCGCAGCGCCTTCTCCACTCGCTCGTCGAGGCCCTGGCGCAGGCCCAGATTGCGCGGCGCCCAGGCGACGTTGTCGTAGATCGACTTCGGGAACGGGTTGGGCTTTTGGAAGACCATGCCGATCCGCCGCCTCACCTCGACCTGGTCGACGTTGCTCGCGTAGAGATCGTGCCCGTGGTAAAGCACCTGGCCCTCGAGGCGGAAGGCGGACACGGTGTCGTTCATCCGGTTGAGGCTGCGGATGAATGTCGACTTGCCGCAGCCGGAAGGCCCGATCAGCGCGGTGATCCGGCTGCGCGGAATCCGCAAGCTGACGCCGGCCAGGGCCTTCTTGGCGCCATAGAAGACCGAGACGTCGTTGACCTCGAAGACGGACTCGACCGGAGCCTTGGGCCGGTGGCCGCCGATCCGGCCCACGGCGTCGGGCTCGGACTGGATGCGGACGCGGGAGGGCGCCGCCGGAGGAGGTGGGGCCGGGCCGGCGGGACGGGCCTGTTCGGCAAGGAGGGTTCGTTCAGAGGTGTTCATGAGCTCATCTTTCTGCGGCTGCGAGCGTGCATCGCCCGTGCCCCGACGCTTGCTAGGAGGATGATCGTGATCAGCACCAGCGACATCCCCCACGCTTGGGCGATGCCTTCGGGATTGCCTTCCTCGGAGAGCTGGAAGATCCGCACCGGCACGTTCGGCATCGCTTCGCTCATCCTGAAGAGCACTTCTTTGCCGTCGAACACCGAGGAGACCAGGATCAGCGGTGCCGTCTCGCCTGCGGCTCGGGCCACGGCGAGGACGGTCGCGGTGATGATCCCGCCGAGCGCGCTGGGCAGGATCACCGTCAGCACCGTGCGCCAGCGGCTGACCCCCAGCGCGTCCGCCCCTTCGCGCAGGTTGCCGGGAACGAGCAGGAGGACCTCCTGAGTGCCGCGGGCCACCAGCGGCAGCATGATGATCGCCAATGCAACCGAGCCGGCGTAGCCGGACTGCTTATGGTGGTCGACGAGCAGGCCGAAGACGAAGAGCCCGATGATGATCGAGGGCAGGCCATTGATCAGGTCCAGGGTGAGCTTGCTGAGGCGGATCATGCGCTCGCCCGCGAACTCGGTCAGAAACAGTGCCGCCAGGACTCCCAGAGGCATCGCTATCGCGGTCGCCACGGCGACGATCAGGGCGGTGCCGACAAGCGCCGGGGCGATCCCGGTCGGCGCCCCGGTGACCAGGAATTCGAAGCTGAGCGCGCTGGCGCCACGCGCGGCGACGGAGTAGATGACTATCGCCAGCACCGCCACGGCGAAGAACGCGGCCCCGGTCGCGCCGAGCTCGGCGACGCGGCTGAACGCCCGGCGCCGGCGCAGGTTGCCGCTGGCGACGAGGGGCGAGGCGGGATCGAAGCTTGACTCGGTCACTTCGCCGCCACCCGCCGGTAGTCGAAGCGGCGGCCGATCCACTGCGCCGCCAGGTTGGAGACCAGCCCGATGACGAGCAGAATCACCCCGAGATAGAACAGCGAGGCTTTGTGCATCTCGGTGATGGCGCCGGGAAACTGGCTGGCGATCCGCGAGGCGAGCGTATCGCCGGTCTTGAACAGCGAGGTGTTGATCGCGGAGCCGGCCCCGATCACCTGGGTGACGGCAATCGCCTCGCCCAGCGCCCGCCCGAGCCCGAGCAGCGAGGCCGCGACGACACCCGGCGCGGTCGAGGGCAGGACGACGCCGCGAATCACCTCCCAGCGCGTCGCCCCCAGCGCGCTCGCCCCGTCCTGGACGTCGCGCGGGACCGCGAGGAAGAGATCGCGGGAGATCGAGGCGACGATCGGCACGATCATGATCGTCAGGATCAGGCTCGCGGTGAAGACGCTCGCCCCGGTGGTTTCCGGCGCGCCAAAGATCGGGATGAAGCCCAGAGTGTCGTGCAGCCAGGGCTCGAGCGTTCCCTGCACGAACGGGGCCAGGATAAGGATGCCCCAGAAGCCGAGGATCACGCTGGGAATCGCCGCCAGCATCTCAACCAGCGGTCCGATCGTCCCGCGCACCCCGGCTGGCGCCAGCAGGCTCAGGTAGAGGCCAATCGAGATCGCGATCGGCGCGCCGATCACGAGCGCGACGAAGGAGCTGACGATGGTCCCGAACAGCATCGCGCCAGCGCCGAAGACGCCGAAGTTTGGCTGCCAGGTCGTTTCGAAGAGGAAGCCGAGACCAAAGGCCGAGATCGCCGGCGCCGCGCCGTGCACCACTTGGTAAGCGATCACCAGCATCAGCACCACACCGACCATCGCGGCGAAGGCGCAGGCGCCGAAGAGCAAGCCATCGGCGACCCGGTCGAACTGCTTGCGGCGCTCCCCCGAGCGGGCCCGACCGGCTACTTGCGGGGTTCCTGCCGTACTGGTGAAGACGCTCATCGCGCGCAGCGTAGAGCAGTTCCAATCAGTTGCCCACCCAACCCAGGCAATTTTCACAGGATTGACACAACATGTCACCTGTTACAACTTTTAAACACTCTTCTTTTCACACAAATGAAACAAATGTGCTTTCCCGTACGGGCATCCTGCGAGCCGCCAGGGGACGTTCTACGGCCTGTGGCAGAGAAGGAATACACAAGCCGAAAGGAATCCCTTTGATTCGCAACAGGTTGTTTGGTTTCCTCATCGCGGTAACCGGGATGGTCGGATGCATGACGGCCCTCTCGACTGCCGCCGCATCAGCAAACCTCACCGGCGCCGGCTCAACGCTGGTCGCGCCGCTGGAGGCCAATTGGGCCAGCGGCTTCGAAGCCGCCGGCCACGGAAACGTCAAAGTCACCTACGGCGCCGTCGGCTCGGGTGCCGGCATCGCCCAGATCACGGCCCGGACCGTTGACTTCGGCGCCTCCGACGCGCCGCTGACCCCCGAACAGGCCGCTGCCTGCAACGGCTGTGTTCAGATCCCCTGGGCGCTCAGCGCCACGGGCCTCGGCTTCAGCATTCCCGGCGTCGGGAAACTGAACCTCACCGGGCCGATCCTCGCCGGCATCTATTTCGGCAAGATCACCAACTGGAGCGACCCCAAGATCAAGAAGATCAACCCGAAAGCCAAACTGCCCAACCTGGCCATCACCCCGGTCTACCGCAGCGATGGCTCAGGTGACACCTACGCCTTCACCAACTACCTCTCCAAGGTCAGCAAGGCCTGGAAGAACGAAGTCGGCTACTCGACCTCCGTTGGATTCACCCACGGCGTCGGCGCAAAAGGCAACTCGGGAGTCACCAACGTGGTCGCAACCACTCCGGGCGCAATCGGCTACATCTCGGCGTCCTACCTGATCGCCGCCGGGCTTCACGTAGTCGCGGTCAAGAACGAAGCCGGAAACTACGAGCTGCCGAACCTGAAAAACATCGAAAACGCGGCCGCGATGGTGAAGAAAGTCCCACCGAGCAACGAACTTCACATCGTCAACCCGCCGAAAAAATTCAGCGAGGCGTACCCAATCTCGACGTTCACCTATGCGATCGTTCCGCATGACGCGCCGCAGAAGGGGCTGGTAGCCCAGTTCGTCAGCTACGCGATCACCGTTGGCAAGAAATACGGGCCAGCGCTCGATTTTGCACCACTGCCAAAGGTCGTCGTCACCGCGGCAAAATCGGCGCTCGCGTCACTCTAGGACCCATACAGCGGCAAAGGCGCCGCGGTAGCCAACCGGCACGGGGCAACGGCCCTGTGCCGGTTTTTCAATGGGCTATGCGAAGGCTTGGGCGGCGCGGCGGCGCAGGTCCGCGTTGAGCATCCCCGTCACTTCGCTCGGCACGCTGCCGGCGGCGGGGATGGCGTCGCCGATCAGGCCGCTGGCGCGGAAGCCGAAGAGCGGCGCGTCGACGCCGAGGTCGCGGATCTGGCGCACCAGCCTGACCGCGCTGGCGGTGTCGGCGCGGGGGCCGCAGAGCACGATCGCGGTCGGGTCGAGGGCGCGCAGGGCGCGCTCGAGGCGCTCGTCGCCGAGCTCGTTGGAGAGCATCAGCACGCGGAAGCCGGCGCGGCGCAGGGTGAGGTCGAGGGCCTGGCTGTGCACGGCCTCGGCGTCGGAGCCGCGACTGGAGTCGAGCAGGAGGATGCCGGCCGGGCGTGAGGCGGCGGAGGCGAGGCGGCGGGCGCCATGCAGCCAGCCGCTGGCCCAGCGCGATGCGAACTCGAGCTCGGCCTCGCGGTCGGGGTCGACGGCGAGACGGTCGATCGCCGGCAGCAGCAGCTCCTCCACCGTCCGCTCCAGCGGTCGCAGCGCCAGGCTCTCCTCCATTGCGCGATCCGCGGCGTCCTCGTCAAAGCTCTGCAGCGCGGCCAGCAGCCCGTCGTCGCTCGCCGGTGCCGCCTGGCGCTGGCGAGCCAGCGCGATCGCCGATGAGATGTTGCCGGTCTGGGCAAGCGCGTCGCGAAGTGTCTGCAGCTCGACCAGCTCGTAGTTGCGGTGGTTGCCCTGGGTGCGCTTCGGCGTCGGGAAGCCGTAGCGGCGCTCCCAGCTGCGCAGCGTGTTGGGGCTGACTCCCAGCACTTCCGCGGCGGCGTTTGTACGAATTCCAGGCATTAGGTCGGCTCGGCGTGCTCGATGCTGTTCGCCGTGCATCGACATCTTCCCAGCGAAAACGCAGGTTTACGCAAGTTATGGACAGATTTGCGAAATCTGTCAGCGATCTTGCAAGGTGCCGACGCCCACCGGCTGGCCCAGCGCACGGGCTCGCCACATCGCCTCGTCGGCTTTCTTGAGCAGCTCCCCGGCGTCGTTGCCGTGCTCTGGGCAGGCGACCACACCGGCCGAGACCGAGATCCGCATCCCCCCCGCCGCCTCCAGTTCGTCGAGCATGCGCAGCAGCCGCTCGGTCATCTGCACGCCTTCGACAGTGGAGAGGTTCGGGGCGAGGACGCAAAGCGCGTCCTCCTCGAGCAGGAAGGTCTCGTCGACAATGCGGACCGCGTCGCGCAGGGCGGCGCCCACCACGGTCAGGACCGTCTCCCGCGCGCCGGCGTCGTCACGGGTACCGGGTCCCTCCACATCGAAGACGACGAGGCCGAAGGGGTGGCCGTAGCGCTTGTTCGTCTCGATCAGCTGGTCGAGGCGGCGGCGCATGTGGCCGGGCTGAAAGAGGCTGGCGTGGGAACAGGTTTCCGCAGCAGTCGCCGCCTCGGCGGCGACTGCCGATTCCACCCCGCGGGCCGCGGGAAGGCTCTGCTCGCGCACCGCGGCGACGGCCGTGGCGGCAACCGAGCTGAACTCCTCGGCCAGCCGCTGCGCGGCGTCGGCGAAGACCTCGCGGGCGGCCTGCTCGATCGCCGACTCCTCCCTGCCTTTGTCCCTTGTCGGAGCTTGCGTCGCCATCGGAAAGACCTTCTCGAAAGCAACGGACGGCAGTGCCGCAAAAGCTCGCTAATTGCGGACCGATACTTGTCTAGAAAACATGTCCGCCCATGTAATTTCCTGTCTGCGAGGCGGACTGGACGTTTGGCCCTTCAGTCGAAGCTGCGGCGGCCGGCGAAGGCCTTGCCCAAGGTCACCTCGTCGGCGTGCTCCAGGTCTGCTCCGACCGGCAGGCCGCTGGCCAGGCGGGTGACGGAGGCCTGGCCCCGCAGCAGCTCGGCGATGTGCAGCGCGGTCGCCTCGCCGGTGGTGGTCGGGTTGGTGGCGAGGACGACCTCGCGTACCTCGCCCGCCCCGACCCGGCGCACCAGCTCGGCGATCTTCAGGTCGTCGGCGTCGACCCCGTCGATCGGCGAGAGGGCGCCGCCGAGCACGTGGTAGAGGCCGCGGTACTCGTGGGTGCGCTCGATCGGGATCACGTCGCCCGGCTCCTCGACCACGCAAATCGTCGAGCGGTCGCGCTGGGGGTCGGCGCATATCCGGCAACGCGGCCCCTCGGCCAGGTTGAAGCACTCCTCGCAGAGCCCGACCTTCTCCTTGACTTCGGCGATCGCGGCGGAGAGGGCCGCGGCCTCTTCGTCAGGAGCGCGGAGGATGTGAAAGGCGAGCCGCTGCGCCGTGCGCTGGCCGATGCCGGGCAGGCGCGAGAGCTCGGCGACGAGGCGCGCCAGCGGCGCCGGGCCCTCGGCGCTCAAGACATCCAGCCTTCGCCAGCGCTCCGGTCGCGAAGAGTCAGATATGCACGCTCCCTACGCACTGGCTCAGAGCCCAGGGAGGCCGCCGAGGCCGCCCGTGATCCCGCCCATCTTCGACTCGGCCAGCTGCTGGGCGGCGCGCAGGCCCTCGTTGACCGCGGCCTGGACCATGTCGGCGAGGATCTCGACCTCCTCGGGATCGACCGCCTCGGGATCGATCGCGATCTCGCGCAGGGTCAGATCACCGCCCATCTTGACTTTGACCATGCCGCCCCCGGCGCTCGCCTCGACCACCTCGTCTTTGAGCGACTCCTGCGCCTGCAGCATCTCGTCCTGCATCTTCTGCGCCTGCTTCATCAGCGCATTGACGTCGAAACCTCCCGGACCGCCTCTGGCCACCTAACCGACCTCCTCCGCGTTGAACTCGCTCTTCAGCTTCTGCACCAGCGCATCGTGATCGATCTTCTCCTCCGCGGCTGTCTCCTCCGCGGCGGCCGGCTCACCATCGTTCTCGAGCAGGACATAGATGGGCCGCAACCTCTCCCCCAGCACGTCCTCGATCGCGTCCGCCATCAGCTCTCGCTTTTCGGGCGTCTCCGCCTTCTTCTTGTTGAAGGTGAGCTCCGCGGGGAAGCCAACCTCCAGCCCCTCGGCGTCGAGCTTGGCCGGCCGCGCCCCGTCGAACGTGGCGGCCAGCGCCGGACTGGTCTCACGGAGCTTGTCGAGGACAGCGGGCCAGGTGTTGACGACTTCCTCGAAGGACACGGGACCCGCGGCGCCTGACCCGGCCTCGGTGGATGGCGCGGCATCAGGTCCTGGGGTCTCTGCAAGCGGCTCGGACAAAGCCGGCTCACCAGCTGCGGCTTCGGCCTCAGCTTCGGGAGCCGGAGGCGTCTCTGCCGCGGGTGGCGCCGTAGGGGGGCCCGCCTCCGAGGACGCTTTAGCGACCGCAGGAGGTGGGGGGTCCCCTGCGGTGACAGGCCCCGCGGCCCGAGCCGCGTTCGTCACGCCCTGCTCCAGTCTCTCGATCCGCCTCAGCAGCCCCTCGGTCGAGGGATCCAGGTCTGGGCGGGCCGCCTTGAGGAGAGCGATCTCGACGGCCATGCGGGCGTCGTCGCCCTCGCGGACGTTGGTGAGGGCGTTGGCGAGCTCGTCGATGGTTCGGACGAGGGTCGCCGGGCCGACGGCGTTCGCTTGAGCTGTCAACCGCTCTGAGTCCGTCGCCGTCACTACAAAGGTGTTCGGCACCTCCCCCACCGTCTGCGTAACCAGCAGGTGCCTCAGGTGGGCCAGCAGGTCGCGGGCGAACTGGGCGGGGTCGCGGCCGGAGCGGGCCATCTTCTCGACCCCGAGCAGGACCTCCTTGGGGTCTTCGGCGGCGACCGCGTCGACGGCCTCGAAGAGCAGCTCGGCATCGGCCGCGCCGAGCAGCTCGAGCACGTCTTCGAGCTTGACCTCGTTGCCGCCGAAGGCGACGAGCTGGTCGAGCGTGCCGAGCGCGTCGCGGAAGCTGCCCGAGGCAGAGCGGGCGATCATCGCCACGGCGGCGTCATCTGCGCCGATCCCCTCGGCGGCGGCGACCCGCTGCAGCACCTCGGAGATCTGCTCCAGCGAGGGGCGCTGGAAGTCGAAGCGCTGGCAGCGGTCGGCGATCGTCGGCATCACCTTGTGCGCCTCGGTGGTGGCGAGGACGAAGACGGTGTTGGGCGGCGGCTCCTCGAGCGTCTTGAGGAAGGCGTTCCAGGCCTCCTTGGTCAGCATGTGCGCCTCGTCGAGGATGTAGACCTTCCAGCGGCCGCCGGTGGGCGCGTAGGCGACCCGCTCGCGCAGGTCGCGCACGTCGTCGACCGAGCGGTTGGAGGCCGCGTCCATCTCGATCACGTCGATCGAAGTGCCGCCGGCGATCGTCAGGCACGATTCGCATTCCCCGCAGGGGGTGACGGTCGGGCCGCCGCGCTCGCAGTTGAGCGAGCGGGCGAGGATCTTGGCCATCGAGGTCTTGCCGGTGCCGCGCGAGCCGACGAAGAGGTAGGCGTGGTGGACCTTGCCCTGCTCGACCGCGTTGCGCAGCGTGCGCACGACGTGCTGCTGGCCCACGACCTGGTCGAAGGAGCCAGGGCGGTGGCGGCGATAGAGGGAGATCGAGTCGCTCGAGGGCGGCACTGTGGCCAGTGTATCCGCGCGCCACACTCGCCCCTTCCGGCGCCGTAACGCTTTTTGGTCGCCCCAGCGCCAAAAAGCGTTACGGCGAGACCGGGGCGGGCACCGATACCGTGCGCCGGTGCTGCCGCGGGCCCGCAATTGGCTGATTCCCCTCGCCTGGGTGGCTGGCGCCTGCGCCGTGCTGCTGCTGGTCTTCCCGCTCGGCTTCCCCAACTACGACACCATCTACGCGCTGGTCTGGGGACGTGAACTGGCCCATGGCGTCAGTCCCGACTACGGCGCCGCCCTGCCCCCCACTCCTCACCCGCTGGCCGACCTGCTGGGGGCAGTAACGACCCCGCTTGGCGATGGCGCGATCGCGGTGACGATGATCGTCGCCTACGTCTCGCTTGCCCTGGTCGGCTACCTCGTCTACCGCCTCGGCTCGCTCTGGTTCGACCGCCCGATCGGCGCCGTCGCCGCCGCGATCGTCCTCACCCGCGCCCCCTTCCTCTCCAACGGCCTGCGCGCCTACATCGACGTCCCCTACCTCGCCCTCGTCCTCGGCGCGCTCGCCATCGAGACCAAGAAGCCTCGCTGCGGCTGGCCTGTCCTGAGCTTGCTCGCCCTGGCGGGATTGCTCCGTCCCGAGGCCTGGCTCTTCTCGGTCGCTTACCTCGCTTACTTGCTGCTCGACCCCGGAGAGGAGAGGAGGGCATCCCTCGAACGGGCGGATACTCAAAGTGACGGCCTAATTAGGCCGTCACTTGTCCGGGCGAGGGATGCCCTCCTCTCGCCCCGAGGCTTGGGCCTCGCAGTGCTGGCACTTGCTGGACCGATCTGCTGGGCGTTGTTCGACGGCATCACGACCGGCAACCTCCTCTACTCCCTCACCGGCACCCAGGAAACGGTCGAGACGCTGAAGCGCCACACCGGGCCGGTCGACCTCGTCCTCTGGGGCCCGCGCGCGCTCGGCGAAGTGATGCAGTGGCCGGGGATGGTGGGTGCGGCGGGGGGCATCGTCCTCGCCTTTGCCTTCCTGCGCAAGCGCTCGCTGCTCGGCCTCGTCGCCGTGGGCCTCGCCCTCGGCGCCTTCGCCCTGCTGGCCGCGGCCGGGCTGGCGATCATCGCCCGCTACACGATGCTCGGCGGCGCGATCCTGGCGATCTTCGCCGCCGTCGGCCTGCTCGGCTGGCGCCTGCTCGACGCGGGCCACCCCTGGCGGCGCCGCTGGCAGGCCTTCGCCGCCGTCGTCCTCCTCATGTTCGTGCTCTGGCTCCCCAACCAGTGGGACCTCGACTCGACCGTGCACAGCGACCTCTCCGACCAGGGGACGATCGAGCGCGACCTCAGCGACCTGGCCGACTCGGGTGCCTTCGCCAAGCCCCTCTGCGGCCCGATCGCGGTGCCCAACCACCGCGCCGTTCCCCGTCTCGCCTTCAACCTCGACATCAAGCCGACCGACGTCACCAGCGCCAGCGAGGAGGGCGTGCCGCGGCGCGGGTACTTCCTCGAGCCGGCCGACCCCTTCGTGATCCACAACTTCATCCTCGACCCCAACGACCCGACCCGCTTCGAGCTGAGCGTGCCGCGCGGCTTCGAACGAGTCGCGGCCAACGCCTCCTGGGTTCTCCTCCGTCGCTGTTGAGGCGTTGGCTGGCGCCGCCGTTGAGTGGCGGCGGGCGAACTAGCCCGCTCGCTCGACCTGCTCGACCGCAGCGTGCGTCGCCGCAGCGACTTCCGGATCGGCCAGCTCCACTCCCGGCGGCAGCTCGACGTGCAGCTCGCTGGAGACGTCGATCCGCACCCTCAGCGGCTCGCCAGCGCGCGAGCCGAGCACGTGCCCGCCCCGGCTGCGGTCCTCGCTGATGAAGTGCAGGTGGTAGCCGCCCACCTCGATGCCCTCGGCATATTCAGGGAAGCGAAAGCCCAGCATGGTCCCCGCCACGTCGCGCAGCTCGAAGACGTGCTGCCCGGCGACGACCTCGGCCAGCGGCCGGTAGGGCGGGCTCTGGCGCGGCACCGAGCGGGCGCGCACCGACTCGAAGTGGCCATCGACGCGAATCGCGGCCGAGGCAGCGCCCTCGGGCACCAGCTCGTCCAGCCGCGCCAGCAGCTCCTCGTGATCGCCCGGAGGCGACAGGGCAGGCGGGGCGGGACCGCCAGCTTCGGCGTCGACGCTCGGGGCGAAGCGGGTGACGACCGCGAACGGGGTCAGCGCCTCGGCGGGCACTTCGCTCACGTGACCATCGGCGTCAGCCCGGTAGAAGCGCCCGTCGAGCGCGATCATCTCGCCGTCGAGGCCGTTGAGCGTGCCCAGCCCGAGATCGCCGTGCTCGGCCAGCTCGGCGAACGAGAGGTCGCCCTCGTAAGCACCCTCCAGCAGCGCCCCAATCGTCGAGGCCTGGAACAGCACGTGCGCCTCGCGCTCCGCGTGCAGTTCCGCCTCCCGCATCGTCTCCACGTGCAGCGACCTGATCCAGCGCTCGTCCAGCACAGGCGTCAGTCTTCCAGCATGCTGAGACGGGCGATGCAGACGACGAGCGGGCGGGTCGTCTTGCTGGTCTCGGCGGTCGCCGTGCTGATCCTCGGCAGCGCCGCGATCGCGCACTACGCCCTCGGCCAGTTCGGCGACCTCGGCGAGGCGCTCTGGTCGGCGGTCCTGCACGTACTCGACCCCTCCAGCCTGCACGACGACGAGGACGCCGCGGAACGGGTGATCGGCCTCTTCCAGGTGGTGACCGGGCTCGTCCTCCTCGTCGGGCTGCTCTTCACCTTCGTCGCCGAGAGCGTCGGCAGCTCGCTGGAGCGGCTGGGCCAGGCGGACCGGCCGGTGCGGTGCAGCAATCACCTGCTCGTCGTCGGGGGCACCGACCTCGCCTCGGTCGCCGCCTCCGCCGCCGCCGAGGCGCAGCTGGAGACCGAGCTGCGCCGGCTCGTCGTCCTCGCTCCCGAGTCGGCGCGCGACTCGCGCGGGCAGATCCTCGACGAGCTCGAAGAGGCGAGCGGCAAAAACCTCAAGATCGACCTCGTCTTCGGCGACACCGCCGGCGACTCGGGCTTCGAGCTGGCCGGCGCCGAGCGGGCGCGGGCGATCCTGCTGATGGCCTCGAGCAGCGGGCCAACCCCGGCCGAGGCGGCGGACGTCGAGGTGGCCCAGAGCGGCCTCGCCCTGCTCGACTACCTGCGCGAGCGCGACGCCTCGCCGCTGGTGCGGCTGCTCTTCCGCCGCGGCCGCAACGTCGACGCCAGCTGGGAGCTCTTCCCCTCCGACTGGGACGCGATCGTCAGCGACCGCACCATCTCGGCCCTGCTGCGCCTGGCAATCACCCGGCCCCCCGCGCTCGCGGGGCTGCCGGGATGGGTCGCGGAGCACGGCTCGGTCGAGCCCTTCACCCAGCTCGTCGACGCTGCCTGGAAGAGGGCGCAGAAGGCGAACGAGCCGCTGCGGCTGACGATCGTCGGCTGCGGGTTCAACGCGCCGGCGCTGATGGAGGACCTGGCCGAGGTGGGTGCCGAGAACTTCGCCGTGACGATGATCGCGCCGCGCGCGGCCTTCGAGCGCTATCTCGGCACCGCCGAACCGTCGGGCGTGCGCATCCACTACGTCGAAGCGATCACGACCGACACCGCCCACCTGCCGCGCAGCCTGCGCGAGTCGCGGCCGCACATGGTGATCGTCACGCCGAGCCCGATGGACTGGAACCAGCGGGCCTCCGACGCCAGCGCGACGCTCTCGGTCCTGCGCGTGCTCAGCACCGCCGGCGGCCGCGAGCTGCCGGTGCTGGCCGAGCTCTTCTTCTCCGAGAGCGCCAAGCGCCTGCCCAACGACCCGCGCCTGCTGGCTGTCTCGACCCTGCGCTCGGCGGCGACGGCGGTCGCGCTCAGCCTCTTCGACCCCGAGCGGGCGGCCGAGCTGGAACGCCAGCTCGCCGCCGGCGCCGCCGATCATTGAGAATCGGCTCATGGCTTCTGCGATAGCGCTCCGCGGCGTGGTCAAGCGCTTCGGCCCGATCACGGCGGTCGACGGCCTCGACCTCGAGGTGCCCGAGGGCATCTGCCTCGGCCTGCTCGGTCCCAACGGCGCCGGCAAGTCGACGACGATGCGCCTGCTCACCGGCCAGGCGATCGCCGACGAGGGCGAGCTTCGCGTGCTCGACCACGAGCTGCCCGGCGATGCCAAGGCGGCCCGGGCCGAGATGGGCGTCGTCCCCCAGCTCGACAACCTCGACGTCGACGTCACGGTCGAAGACAACCTCGCCATCTTCGCCCGCCTCTACCGGGTGCCCGACGTCGGCGCCGCGGTCGACAAAGCGCTTGACCTCGCGCGCCTGCGCGAGCGCCGCCGCGACGCGGTCGACGAGCTCTCCGGCGGCATGCGCCGGCGCCTGCTGCTCGCCCGCGGGCTGGTGCACGAACCCAGGGTCGTGCTGCTCGACGAGCCGACCGTCGGCCTCGACCCGCAGATCCGCACCCAGCTCTGGACGCTGATCGACGACCTGCGCTCGCACGGCACGACGATCCTGATGTCGACCCACTACATCGAGGAGGCCGAGCGGCTCGCCGACGAGGTCGCCGTGGTCAACAAGGGCAAGGTGATCGCCCGGGCCACGCCGGCCGAGCTGATCGAGATGCACGCGGGCACACACACCGCCGAGGTCTACGGGCCGCCCGAACGGCTGACCGAAGTGCGGGCGATCGCCGAGGGCCAGGGCCTGGCGGTTCGCCCGGCGGGGCCGGCGATCGCGATCGTCGGCTCCGAGCGCGCCGTCGACAGCGCCGTCCCCGATGACGCGGTCATCCGCGCCGCCTCCTTGGAGGACGTCTTCGTGCTGCTGACCGGAGAGGAGGCGGAGTGAGCAACGGGGTCGCGGCACGAGCGAAGCTGGGACGGCTCGAACCGGCGGCGATCGCCGGGATCATGAGCCGCGAGGTCGCCAACTTCCGCACCTACTGGAAGGGGACGACCTTCTCCAGCGTCCTCGAACCGATCGTCTACCTGCTCGCCTTCGGCCTCGGCCTCAGCGCGACGCTGGTCGACGAAGTCAACGGCGTCCCCTACATCGAGTTCGTCGGCACCGGCATGGTCGCCACCGCGGTGATCTTCTCCAGCGCCCTGCCGGCGATGTTCGGCACCTTCGTCAAGCACCGCTTCCAGAACACCTACGACGCGATCCTCGCCGCGCCGGTCGACGTCGAGGAGCTGGTCACCGCCGAGATGCTCTGGATCGCCCTGCGCTCCGGCACCTACGGCTGCGTGCCGCTGCTGGTCACGATCGGCTTCGGACTCGACCCGGCCTGGGGCATGCTGCTGGTGCCGTTCTTCTGCTTCACAACCGCGCTCGGCTTCGCCGGCTTCGGCATCGCGATGGCGGCGACCGTGGCCAAGATCGACCAGTTCAACTACGTGACGGCGCTCTTCGTCACGCCGCTCTTCCTCGTCGCCGGCACCTTCTTCCCGATCGAAGGCCTGCCCGAGGGCTTTCAGGTCATCGCCCAGGTCAACCCGCTGCACCAGCTGGTCGAACTGGTCCGCGGCGGTGCCTTCGGCTTCGAGGCGGTCGACATCGCCCGCTTCGCCTTCCTCGTCGGCTTCGCCCTGCTCACCTGGCGCGTGGCGATCGCGCGCATGCAGAAGCGCTTGATCGACTGACGAAGAAAAGTGGACCGTGCGCCCCGTTCTCCGAAACGAAGTCACCGGGCGTGTCCGTCGCGGTCGGCTCGAGCCGGGCTCACCTGCGGCACCCGCGGCATCCGCTTAAGGCTGCTTCCTTCCGGACCTGACCTGGTTCGCGTGCCCACGTCGCGCAGGACCCGGCCGTCAACACCTTCCGCGGCGCACTGACCCCGACGGCCAGCCCCTCGGAACGGGATTCGGCCCCGCTAAAGCGGATTGCGGATTACAGGGCACCGCTGGTTCCCCGCCTAGCACGGTCCACGACCATGGTATCCGCATTCGCCGCGACCGTCCTGCCGGACATAGGATCGGCGCCAACGTGATCGACGTCGACTCCTCCTCCTTCTTCGCGATCGTCCTCGTCGCGGCGATCGCCGCGACGACTGTCGCAGTCGTGCCGAAAGGCCTCGCACCGCCGGTGGTCGTGCTCGAGCTCATGCTGGGAATCCTGATCGGTCCCGAAGTCCTCGATCTCGCCCGCTCCTCCGACTTCATCGAATTCTTCTCCAACCTCGGCCTCGGAATGCTCTTCTACTTCGCCGGATACGAGATCGACTTCGAGCGGATCAAGGGGGCGCCGATGAAGCTGGGCGCTCTCGGCTGGGCGATGTCCGTTGCCCTGGCCTACGGCATCGGCGGCATTCTCGCCGCCGCCGGGATCGTCGTCTCCTTCCTCTACACCGGCTCTGCCCTGGCAACCACCGCGATCGGCACGCTGATCCCGATCCTCAAAGACAGCGGCAGCCTGCAGACGCGCTTCGGCACCTTCCTGATGGCGGCCGGCGGTGCCGGCGAGTTCGGCCCGATCCTGCTCGTCACCCTCGTCCTCACCACCGCCAGCCCCCTGCACGAGGCCGGGATCCTCATCGCCTTCGTCTTCCTCGCCCTCGGCGTCGCCCTTGCCTCCGTTCGCCTCGCTTGGCGCGGCTGGCCCGCCCTCGAAAAAACCTTCGAGGCAAGCAGCCAGCTGGCGGTGCGGATCACCGTCGTCCTCGTCTTCGGCCTGGTGCTGCTGGCCAGCAAGCTCGGCCTCGACGTCCTGCTCGGAGGCTTCGTCGCCGGCATGATCACCCGAGCCGCACTGCGCGGCCATGAGCTGCAGGTCTTCGAGTCGAAGCTGACCGCGGTCGGCTTCGGCTTCTTCGTTCCCTTCTTCTTCATCACCAGCGGCCTCGAGTTCGACCTCGGCGCGCTCGGCTCGGCGGAAGCGATCGCCAAGATGCTCCTCTTCCTCGCCCTCTTCCTCGTCGTCCGCGGCGCGCCGGCCCTGCTCCTCTACCGCAACGTCCTCAGCCGCACCGAGCGTCACGCCCTCGCCTTCTTCAGCGCCACCGAGCTCCCCCTCGTCGTCGCGATCACCACGATCGCGATCGACGCCGGCAAGATGCGCCCCTCCACCGCTGCCGGCCTGGTCGGCGCCGCCATGCTCTCGACCCTGATCTTCCCCTTCATCGGCATGGCCCTGCAAAAGCGAGCAATGGCCGAAGCGGGCGACGAGCCACCCACCGACGCGGCCCCCGCCCCAGCCACGGCCTGACCCTCCGCAGCCACCTATGATTGGCCTTCTCCCGGGCGCGTAGCTCAGTGGGAGAGCGCTCGCCTCACACGCGAGAGGTCGCTGGTTCGAACCCAGCCGCGCCCATCGGACTTCCCTATCTAGAGCCAAAAATCAGGGAGTGGTTCTAACCCAGTCCGAAATTTGGCTCTACAGCTCGAATCGCAAGAACATAAGCGACTCGCT
>Ga0105245_10000668_pt1 | contig 31086 bp, 22 predicted proteins | sample KBSM54metaG_FD_81523 | JGI IMG/M metagenome (GOLD analysis project Ga0105245, IMG submission 81523) | Miscanthus rhizosphere microbial communities from Kellogg Biological Station, Michigan, USA - KBS M5-4 metaG | ecosystem: Host-associated > Plants > Roots > Rhizosphere > Soil | place...
CGAGCACCGAGCCGAACTGCATCGCGTTCCAGATGTCGGGCTCCTGCTCCTTGGACAGCTTGATCATCTTCGCGTAGCAGCCACCCTCGATGTTGAACACGCCGGAGTCGGTCCAGCAGTGCTCGTCGTCGCCGATCAGGAGGCGCTTCGGATCCGCCGACAGCGTCGTCTTGCCGGTGCCCGACAGGCCGAACAGGATCGACGTGTCGTTCGAGTCGCGCGCCTGCGTCGCCGAGCAGTGCATCGACAGCACGCCCTGCTTCGGCATCAGGTAGTTCATGATCGTGAACACGCCCTTCTTCATCTCGCCGGCGTAGTCGGAGCCGAGGATGACGAACTCGCGGCGCTGGAACGACAGGTCGATCGACGTCGTCGACGTCATACCGGCCGTGTGGCGGTTCGCGGGGAAGCCGCCGCCGTTGTAAATCACGTAGTCCGGCTCGCCGAACGCCTCGAGCTGCGCCGCCGTCGGGCGGATCAGCATGTTGTGCATGAACAGCGCGTGATACGCGCGCGAGGTCACGACCCGGATCTTGAGCTGGTACTTCGGATCCCAACCGGCGAGACCATCGACGACGTACAGGCGCTCGCGCGTGTTGAGGTAGTCGATCGCGCGCTCGCGGTTGATCAGGAAGCTCTGGGGGTCGAGCTTGATGTTGACCGAGCCCCACCAGATGTCATCGCGAACCTCGGGCTCGTCGACGACGCGCTTGTCCGTCGGACTGCGACCGGTCTTCTTGCCCGAGTAGGCGACGAGGGCGCCGGTCGACGAGATCGCCGAGCCCTTCTCGAACCGCAGCGCTGCCTCGTAGAGAAACGCCGGCGTCGCGTTGCGGTGAATTTCAGCGACCGAGATACCCTGCTTGTCGAGCGAGAAGGTCATCGTGTGCTCCAAGTTTTGAAGCACGCGTTATATCAGATCAGGGGTTAGCCGTCCCCGGCGACAAAGTGGCGCAGAAGGCCCAGTCCGACGCGGCGTTATCGGTGTCCTGGCCGTCGGGGTGGCGGCACAGAGAACCATCCGCTGTATTGGAATCGGCCACCGTGGTCGCCAGCGCGGTGCCTTCGACGAGCGATGGCGGGGTGGCGAAGCCCGGCAGCATCGCGGCCGTGATCGATCCCTCATAGCTGAACGCGTCGATCAGCGTGTTGTTCGTGGTGTCGACCAGCGCGACGCCATCGGGCGCGCCGTTCTGGATCGCGTCGTGCGTCCAACCCGGGTCGATCTTCAGCGCGCTCGCCGGCACCGTGACGCCCGCGCCCGCAACGACGAGGTAGCCATGCGACGGCAACGACGTCGCGGTCGACAGGTCGACCGTGGCGTAGACCTCGCTGTTCGCGCCGTTGACCAGGTACAGCGTCTTGCCCGCGAGCGAGATCGCCGCACCCGACGGGTTGAAGATCTCCACGTACTCGGTGTTGTCGGTGCCGATGTTGTCGTAATCGACCTCGTTGATCACGAGGTGGTTCGCACCGGTCGACACGGTCACGTTCGCGGTGCTCGTGCTCGCGCCGAACGTCGCGGTCACCGTCGCCGAGCCCGAGGTCGCGGTATCGGTGTACGTGAACGTCGCCGACGTATTCGGCGGATCGATCTGGACCATCGCCGGCAGCGTGCCCGCGGAATTCGTGACCGCGAGACCGACCTGGACCGACGACACCGCCGGCACGTCGAGCGTCACCGTGAACTGGACGGTGCCGTTGACGTTCACCGTCGCATCGTTCGGCGACAGCGTCACCGTCGCCGGCGCCTCGCTCGCGCCGAGCACGCGGACGTGCGCGGTTTGCATCTGAGCTCCGAGCATCGCGGTGAGCGTGACACTCTGATCCTGTGCGACCGCGGTGACCGGCACCTGGACCGACGTCTGGCCGTTCGGCACGACGACCGTGCCGACGGTGAGCGATCCGGTCGTGCCCGACGTCACCATCACCGTGGTGTCGCCCATCGCAGGGCCGGTCAGCGTGACGGTCAGCGGCTGCGGGAACGTCGGCGCGTTCGTGGTCGTGCCGACGCGCGCGTAGCTCAGTGCGGGGCCGAGCGACGCGAGCCCCGGCGCACCGGCGACGAGGTCGGCGGCGCTGCGCGGTTGGATCTTCGAAGCCGAGCCACCGGTGATCGGCTTCGTCGACAACACGCCGGTGACGCTCAGGTAGTTCTGGCCGACCGTCGCGTTCGCGGCGTACAGCGTGTCGTCCATGATCAGGGTCGTCGAATCGGCCGCGGTCAGTGTCGCTTCGCCGACCGACGCGTCGATCGCGGTGACCGTCGACGCCGGGAGCGTGACGATCACGCCCTCGAGCTTCGCCTGGCGCGTGCCGTTCGTCGCGACCTCGCTGTAGGCGACGGGCGTGATCGGCGCGGGCGGCGCTTCCGGCCCGACCGCCTCGACCGTAACAGCGGTGAGGCTATCGAGCTCGATCTCGCCGCCGAACACGTCGACGTTGCCATCGATCGTGACGCGCGCACCGACCGTCGCGGAGGCCAGGAACGGCGACGCCGTGCCGGTGAACACGAACACGCCGGAGTAGTCCGAGCCCATGTAGCCCGCGTCGGTCTCCTTGACCTGCGCGAAGAATCCGTTCGTCGCCTTGCCGGTGACGAGCGCGTGCGTGACCTCGACGGCGGTGCCGGTGTGCTCCATGCCGTTCTTGATCTGATAGATCGACGCCGGGCAGCCCTGCGCGCCGGGGTTCGCGACCATCGGGCACGCGTCGCATACGTCGCCCTTGCCGTCGTGATCCGCGTCGGCCTGATCGGGGTTCGCGATGTCGGGGCAGTTGTCGGTCGCGTTGTCGATGCCGTCGTGATCGCGATCGTTCGGATCCGCGGTCGTGCAGGTCGTCGTGTTCGCGTCGAGCGGGCACGGATCGCACGCATCGCCGATGCCATCGCCGTCGGTATCCGCCTGCGCGCCCATGTCCATCGGCCGGATCGGATCGAACACGTGCGGGCATTTGTCCATCGCGTCGGGGATCCCGTCGCCATCGCTATCGGTCGCCGACGGGACGCCGGTGTAAACCGTCGAGCCCGACACCGACGTCGGCCGGCTCGGATCGCACGTCGGCTCGTTCGGCGGCGTGTCGCACTCGAACGCCGGATAGACCGCGCCTGCAGCGCTCATCAGCGCCGAGTACGTCTTGCCGACCTCGCCCATCAAGCAGACCTGCTTCATCGAGTTGCAGACGTTGACCTGATCGCACTGCTGGGCGAGCACGCTGACGAGCGCGTCGTCGCCGTACAGCGTCTTGCCGCCGCGCATGACAAGCGCGACGTCTGCGGGCTGCGCCTCGACGACCGCGCGGTAGTCCTTGCCGTGGCCGGCGAAGATCGAGATGTCGGCCATGTGGCCGGTCGCGAGCACGCCGATCTGATCGTCCATCTTGGTGACGGCCGCGGCGTTCGCCGTGACCATCGCCCACATCTGCTTGTCGGTGAAGTAGTTGCCGAGATACTTCGAGTTGAAGTTATCGGCGCACTTCAGCTCGCGCAGCAGGTTCATCGAGCCGCTCGGCATCCAGTCGGTACCGAGCGCGATGTTGACGCCGAGCTTCGAGGCGATCGTGACGCGCGCGGTGTCGCCGTACAGCGAGATGTTCGAGCGCGGCGACCAGATCAGGCCGACGCCGTTGGTCGCCATGATCGAGTAGTCCGCCGAGAACAGACCGATGCCGTGGATCATCGACGTCTTGGAAACGGCGAGGTTGTTCGAGACGCCGGGTGCCATCGTGTCGTACGTCGCGCTGCTCTCGCACAGGAACTCGTTGTGCGCGAACGCGTCGATACCCTCGGACGTGTGCGGCTCGTACGAATCGACCGCGTCGAGCGAGGTCGCGAGCGTCGGCGTGCCGCCGTAGTTGCAGTCGCCGGTGCGCTGGGTGCCACCGCTGTCGTCGAGCGGGAACGTGTCGAAGTCGACGGCCTTCTTCTGGAGACCTTCCATGTTCGCGGCCTGATCGAGGTTGCGGAGCAGGCCCTTCTGACCACCCGAGCCGACGATCGAGGTCGCGCCGCCCATCAGGAAGCGGAGCTCGCCCCACGACACCTGTGCGGCCGTCGCGCTGCCCGGCGCGGGGATCTTGGTGTGGCCGTTGCCGCCCTTGCGCCACTGCTGGCGATCGTCCCAGCGCTCGTTCGTCGAGTTCACGTACGGGAGGTTCTCCGTGTACGTGATGTGATCGTGCGTGTTGATCAGGCCCGGCGACACGACGCCGTCGGGACACGTGATGACGGTCTCGCCACCCGCCGAGCAATCGCAACCGACGCACGTGATGTGGCCGGTGCCGTCGACGGCGACCTGACCTCCCGTGTACACGGTGTCGGGCGTCAGCACGTTGCCCTTGATCAGGAGCGACGAGCTACCCGCGGTGATGTCACACGTGTTGCCGCTTGTCGTCGCGGGCAGCGTTTCGCACACGACGGACGCAGGCGGCGCGTCCACCAGCGTCGATGCATCGGGATGGTTTTGCTGCTGGTGATCGTCACCTCCGCAGCCACCACAACCAGACAAGCTCAGCGCGAGAAGCGTGAATACGAGGACGGCACGACGCATGGGCGGCGGACCCTATCACGCGGGGCGCACGGCCCCACTTCAATTGTGTGACGCAGCGTTAATCTGCAGCGTCGATCACACGAGCGGCTGGAAGCGCTGAGGCTCCGGGGGCTTGGCCGGCCGGGAGAGGCTCGGTCGAAGGGATCCCGTCTCGCGCACGCGCCACGGTCTCGCTCGCGGCGACGAGAATGAGGCCGATCGCGGCGTAGAGGACGACCGTCACACGGCGGGCCACGACGAGCGTGACACCGCGCGCCGGGTTCTCGCCGAGCGCGCGGAACAGCCAGTAGTTGCCGCCCTCGGAGATCCCGAGGCCCATCGGCACGAGCGTCGACAGCATGTAGATGACGAAGCCACCGACCGTGTACGCGGCGACGAAGCCGACGGTGATCGACTCGCCGACGGCGTGGAGGATCAAGAGCGACAGCGTCATCGACGTCAGGCGCGACATCGTCACCGCCGCGATGCCGCTGATCCGATCTCTCGCGCGAGCTCCCTCGGAGACGCGCATCTTGTCGTCGACGGCGGCCAGGCTGTCGTGCCACGCCTCCGCCGTCTCCGGCGACAACAGATAATGCGACGGGTTCGGGTTCTTCCAGATCTTGCGTCGCAGCGACGCGAGGCCCGGGACGTAGACCCGACGCGCGACCTTCGCGATGCTCGCCATCACGCCCTTGTGCACGAGCACGTAGAGGCCGACCGCGAGCACGGCGCACACGATGCCCGCGCCGAGCATCACCCAGCGGAGCGAGCTCGGCATCGGCACCAACAATGCGACGAACGGTGCCGCGACCGCGACCATCGCGAGCTCGACCGTGAAGCTGACGACGTTATAGAGAAGGATCGTCGCGACCGCGCGCGACTGGCTGACGTGCTCGGTCAGGACCGAGACCTTCACGGCCTCGCCGAGCTGACCGCTCGGGGTGACGGCGTTCACCGACCGACCTGCGAGCTGCGACAACAGCGCGCTGCGCAACCGCACTCGATCTTGCTCCGGCGACATGAACGCGCGGATCGCGACTGCATCGAGCGACGTGATCACGACCTCGAGCGCGATCACCGCGAACCACCACCAGCCGATCCGTTTGAAGTAACGGCCGATCGTGGCGAGGCCGGTATCGCGGATCGTCAGGACGAGCGCGACCACTGCGATCACCAGGGAAATCCTGGTCACCCAGCGTGCCCACGTCGGCCGAGACATTGCCTATACGCTATAGCAAGTCCCAGAGCGCCGCGCTGACTTAATCCAGCGGTTGATCGAGGCTATCGGCGACGAAGCCCATGACCTCGTCCAGCATCTGGCCGAAGTCGTCGTAGAACTGCTGATCGACGGCGTTATCGCGGGCGTCGAACATCACCACCGGATACTCGCCGTTGGCGTTTGGATGATTGACATCCAGGCAAAACCACTCCTGCGACTGCGCCCCCAGGCCGACGACCACGAGGTGGCCCGGCAGCCGGCGCTCTTCGCGACCGCGCAGGGTGCGGTGGACGACGTCGTCGTCATGCGCGACGCCGACGAAGTCGTGAACGATCCCGAGATGGGTCGGCAGCGCGATGCCGCCGAACGTCAGCAGGAAGTTCCGGTACGAAGGCGGGAACGTGCACTCGAGCGCTTCTTCGGCCGCGCTGATCGCCGCCTCCTTCGCAGGACCCGCGATTCGCACGGGATGTTCCTGCTGACCGAGGCGCGTACGGATGCGTTCGACTAGCGCAATGGTTCCAGACGTCATGACCAAGTGCCCTCTATTATGCATGTCGACCAGGAAAAAAACGGTTCAGCTTGGACGGGGCATCGCCGGCGGAAATGTCAAGGCGTCGATGACCGCCAGCTCCATGTCCGTATCGACGATCTGAAATGCTGCTTGCATCACGCCCATGAATGGGATCACTCGCCAGCTCGGAACGGTCGCCGGCATCTCTGCGACGAGCGTGTACACCACCATCCAGTAGCGGTCGACCGGATCGGGCAAGGTTTGTGCGACGCGTGCGAGCTCGGTGAAGACCTGTGCGCCCGGCGCACGCGGCCGGCGAAACGCGCGGTATAGCTCGGCGTCGAGCTCGTCCTTTGTTAACGCGAGATCCGGAATCGCGGCGAAGAAGTCGCGCACCTTGAAACGGTGTTCATCGGTCGCCATCGCGCGGGCGAGCGCGCGCAGCGCGAAGACTTCGCACGCGACCGCGATCATCAACTTCACGCGCAGATAGCGATCGTCGAGGTACGCCTCGAGCTGGTGCGCGCGTGCCGCCGCGACGACGTTCTCCGCTTCGAGCGGCGCGATCCGCAGGGCGATCCGCAACGCCTCGAGGAAGTGGAGCTCGCCCTCGACGAGCTGGTCGTCGGCGAGCGAGACCTCCGCCGCCATCCCGTAGGCGGCGAGCCGGTGGATCCGCGCCGGCAGACCCTTCGCGATCGCGGGGGTCCGCGCGGCGGCCGAGCCCGCGAACTTGATCGCATCGGTCGATAGATCGATCAGCGTCTTCGCCGCGTTCGCGCCGAGCCCGGCGAACATCGGGTGCTCCGCGATCTGCTTCTGCATCGCCGCGAGCTCGCGCGGATCGACGACGCCGTCCGCGGTCATCGCGCCGATCATCGCTTCGATCAAGAACCGGCGTGGGTCGTTCGGCCTGAGGCCGCCACCCATGAGGTTCGAGACGGAGCGTTCCATGCGGCAGGACTCTAGCGCGTGATCACGTCGATCGCGATCACGCTGGCAACCGCGATCGTCGCCATCAGCCCCGCACGCGCGAGCAGTCGCGTGTCGATCGCGAATGTCGCGAGATGAGAGAACGACCGGCGCGCGCCTACGAGCAGTGCGATCGCGACACATCCGCCGAGCACCCACGCGAACGGGAAGTCGCGGTGCACCTGTTCGAGCTTCTGTTGCTGCTCGGCGCGGCGCACTTCGCTGACCTCGCCTCCGTGAGCGCGTTCGTACGCGGCCCAGCGCTCGAGATCGCGCTCGACCAGGCGCTCGCGCTCGGGCGCCATGATCTCTTTGTAGGTCACATCACCGCGAATACGGATCTCGGCGATCGCGAGCCCCGCGTGGATCCCGCCGGCGAGCGCAGCTGCGACGACAAGCCCCGCGAGGCGGTTGCGGGAGAGTGTGCCCGCGAGCGGACCGACGATCGCGAGTGCCCCCACGTACGCGCACGCACACGTGATCGCACCCGCGGCGATCGCGACCGGATAGCGCGCCGTGCCGAGCACCTGGTGGAGCAGCTGACCGTCGCCGTAGCCGTGCCACGCGCCGGTCGCGAAGTACCAGGTCGCGTGGACGACGAGCGCCGCGCCGACACCGCGGATGACTCTCCGGCCCAGACCATCGCCGCGAACGAGGCTCCACAACAGCGCTCCGGCGACCGCCTCGATCGCGACGCCACCCATCGCGATCGCGAGGAGCGCGGCCGTGCTCGGTGGCGAGGCGAAGTGGTAGCGGATCCAGCCACCCGCGAACCAGAACAACTGAACGTCCGTGACCTTCCCCCCGACGGCGAGCGCCGTACCACCGTGGCCGACGAGCTCGTGGGCCAACAGGCCCAACCGGCTGGTCGCGAGGGCCACGGCGAGCAGTAACCCTGCGAGGCGCATGGTGTCCGCAACCGAGGTTCGTGCTTCCGTCATGGACGCGTTATCATTTATGCGATGAGACGGGCTCTGGTCGCCGGCGCTTTGCTCGGCGTCTGTACTGGCACGGCCAGCGCGGGCGGCACGCGCTCCGTCCAGGTCACCAGCGAGCCCAAAGATGCATCGGTGTACGTCGACGATGTCACGACGGGCGAGCGCTGCCACACACCTTGTGCGGTCGACGTGCCGATCGGGGTCGAGACCAACATCATCATCCAGAAGAGCGGCTACAACCCCGACATCACCACGGTCACCGCGACCCGTAAAGGCAAGCTGGCGCCGGTCAGCTTCACGTTGACGGCGGCGATCGCGACCGTCGAGATCAAGGACCCTGCATTCCGCGGCGCGAAGATCCTGATCGACGACGTCGAGAAGGGTCAGGCGCCGCAGTCGGTCCAGGTCGAGGCCGGACCGCACCACATCGCGATCGTCAGCAAGGGCAAGGCGATGTTCGACGACATCGTCGATGTCGATGCCGGCGCCGATCAGGAAGTCAAACCCGTCGTGGGCGCGGCCCCGACCACCGTCGCAACGACCGCCGGCGGTGGCGGCGGTGGTGGCGGCGGCGGAACGGCCGAGGACGAGCTCGGCGCGAACGTGACCAAGCCCGTCGACGTCGAAAAGCAAGCCGAGGAACCGAAGGCGCCGAAGAAGCCGTTCATCAACGTCGGCGGCGACATGGACATCGGGTTCCGCCAGTTCTCGTACGATCAGCCGGTCAACCTCGCTGCGACCGAGTCCGAGGTCGGCGCGGTGATGCTCGGGCCGACGATCGAGCTGTGGCCGATCGAGGCGATCGGCGGCAGCCATTTCCGCGGCCTGTCGATCTACGGCAAGGTCGTGTTCGGCGTGAACCATCAGCCGGTGCTCGACGCGATGAACATGCCGGTCGGGCCCGCGACGTACTGGGGCAACATCGAGGTCGACCTCCGCCATCGCTGGATGATCGGTGACGAGAGCTCGATCACCGCAGAGGGTGGGTTCGTCCGCGATCAGCTCGAGTTCACCGGCGGCAGCAGCGCGACGCGCGCGGACGTTCCGGTTGCGGACTATCGATCGATCCGGATCGGCGTGCGCGCGGCGACGATGCTCGGCGCGCTCCAGCCGTTCGCGGCCGCCGAGGGTCGGATCGTGTTGTCGGGCGGCGAGCTCGCGACGCGGTTCGCGAGCGCCGATATCACCGGTGCGCGGGTCGCAGCCGGCGCCGAGGTCAAAGCCGGCCCGATCTACCTGCGCGCACAGGCCGCCCTCACCTACTACGGCTGGACGTTCACGAACGCATCGGCAGATCCGATGGCGAAGACCGCGTCGGGCGCGACGGACGTGGTCGAAGTGTTGAGCTTCGTCCTCGGCATCGCGCATTAGCTACTTCGTGCTCGGCAGATCGCCGATCGAGCGCGCGAGTGTGACGAGCGCGAGGTAGTAGTCGTAGCGCGCGTTCGCCAGGCCGAGGCGGGCCTTCGCGACGTCGGTCTCTGCGTCGATCACATCGGTGCTGGTCGCAGCCGCGTTGTCGAGCTTCACCTTCTGCAGGCGATACGCTTCCTCCGCGGTCTGCTGCTGGACCTGCGCGACCGCGAGGCTGTCGTACTTCACCTTCGCGTCGAGCCACTTCTCGCGAACCTCTGCCTTGATCAGATCGGGCAACGCATCGAGTGCGAGCTGCGCGCCCGCGACGGAGTGCTTCGTCGAGTCGATCCCGTCCTGCGTCGCTCCCCAGTTCCAGACGTTCCAGTTCAACGTCACGCCGACGTACTCTTCGTCCTCCGGTTGAAACGGTTGAACGCCCGTGAAGTGCTGCCAGGCGGCGACCGCGCGAACGTCGGGGAGATACATCTCCTTTGCGGCCGTCCGGTAGTTCTTCGTCGCGGCGAGATGCTCCTTCGCGCTCGCGAGCTCCGGGCGCGTCGACAATGCACGCGCCTGGGCTTGTTCGAGCGCCATCGCCATGGCCGGCGGCTGGGCCGGGAGGTCGTCGGCGACGTCGACACCGCTGCCATCCTTCATTCCGATTTGCACGGTGAGCTGAGCGAGTGCCGCCTGGATCATCGATTCCGCGCGGAGTGCAACCTGGTCGGCGGCCGCCTTCGACGACTTCAACCGCAGGACGTCGATGTCCGTGTACGTTTCAGCCTGACGGAGTTGGTTCGCGCGATCGAGCTCGCTCTGGATATCCGCGACCGACTGATGCGCGACATCGGCGGCCGCACGCGCCTTGAGTACCTTGATGTACGCATCTGCGGTCTTGTACGCGATGTCGAGACGAGCCTTGTCGTAGTCGTTGTTCGCCGCCCGCTCGTCGTGCTCCTTGGCATCGACTACTTCGCTGAGGTACGCCAAGCCCGTCAACGGTTGGCTAACGCCCACGACCGTGGTCGTCGTCCAGGCCTCGTGAAGCGTGAAGAGCGTGCCACCGAAGTCGAGCTGATAAGGCTCGCGATAGCGATCGACGGCAGAGTTGACGTTGAGGGTGACCCAGCGCTTCGCGCGTTGTTCGGCGGCTTGCGAGCTCTTCGCCGCCGCGTTTTCTTTCGCCGCGCCGACTTCCCAGTTGTGACCGAGCGCGATCTGGATCGCGCCTTCAAACGTTAGCTTCTGGCTCTCCGCGGGCGCATCGGCATGGGCCGACGCAGCGACGAGCAACAACCCGGCAGCAAGACGTTTCATACGTGTCTTCAGTGTTGGAGGTGAACCTTGACCTCGACGGAGAGGCCCGCGTGCAGCTTCGAGATGTCCTGACCTTGATCGAGCTCGATCTTGACCGGCACGCGCTGCACGACTTTGACGAAGTTACCGGTCGCGTTGTCGGGCGGCATCATCGAGAACCGCGCACCCGTACCGGCCGAGATGCTCTCGACCCGGCCGTGGAACTCGCTGCCACCGAGTGCGTCGACCGAGATGTCGACTGGATCACCGGCGGCGATCCGATCCATCTGGGTCTCCTTGAAGTTCGCCACGACGTACTGCTTGGTCGGCACGACCATGACGAGCGTCATACCGGGTTGGACCATCTGGCCGTCGTGCGCGCCGAGCTTGGAGACCGTGCCGGCGAGCGGCGACGTGATCTTCGTGTAGCTGAGCTGGAGCTTCGCGAGATCGAGCGCGGCCTGCGCGCTCTGGACCTTCGCGTGCGCCAGCTTCGCTGCCGCGACCGCCGATGCGATCTGGCGCTCGACAGGCGTGGACTGCTCGACGTGACCGGCCATCTCGGCGACCTTCGACTGCGCCGTGGCCGCCGAGTCACGGGAGGCTGCGAGGTTCGCGTTCGCCGCCTCGAGCGACGCTTGTGCCGAGCTCTTGCTCGCTTCCGCCGCCTCGAGCGCCTGGCCGCTCACGGCTCCCGCGTCGTGGAGCTTCTTCGCGCGGTCGTAGTCCTGCTGCGCCTTCAACAGATCGGACTTGGCCTTCGCGACCTGGGCCTGCGCCGCCGCGACGCCGGCTTGGGCCGAGCGAACCGATGCACCCTGGCCCGACAGCGCCGCCTTCGCCGATGCGAGCGCACCGCCCGACGTCGACTTCGTGATGTCGACCTGCGCATCGGCCGAGTCGGCCTGCGCCGTCGCTGCTTCGAGGTCGGCTTCGGCCGCCGCGACCTTCGCCTTGTAGTCGGCGTCGTCGATCTCGGCGATCACTTGGTTCGCCTCGACCTTTTGGTTGTCTTGGATCTTCATGTGGAGGACGACGCCACCGACGCGCGTCGCGACCGGTGTGACGTCGGCCTCGACCTGCGCGTCGTCGGTCTTCACCTCGTTGCGCGTCGCGTAGCCGTGGATGAAGTACACGGCGAGCGCGACGACGACGAGCCCGAACAACAACATGTAGGCGCGCCGAGCCTTGCTCTTGCGCGGCGCCACGACCGTGGCCTTCGCGGCATCGCCCGCAGCTTGCGGTGGCGTGCCGTTTCCATTCGAACCATTCGTACGAGTCTCTGATGTAGTGGCCATGGCTTACTCCCCGGGCAATTCGATGTGCACCTTTTCGCCGACGATTCGGGGCACACGTAGAAAGAACAGAAGCGGCAGGACGAACAGGAACAGGATTCCTTGGAACATGAAGACACGGTCGAAGCTGAGCACGGTCGCCTGCTCGTACATCGAGCGACCCACCGAAGCGGCCGCCTGCATCGTGGCTGACACCGGATTTGCACCGTGCGCGATCGCGTATGCCTTCATCTCGGCGAGCCGGGTCACGACCTCGGGACGGAGCACCGAGATGTGCGAGGCGAGACCGGCGCGCGCCTCGACCGCGTAGTTCGTGAACATCGTCGCGAAGATCGTGAGGCCGACCGAGCCGCCGATCTGGCGCATGAACGAGTTGAGACCCGCCGCATCGGCCATCAGGTGGCGCTCGATCTTCGACAGCGCGGCCGTCGTCAGCGGCACGAACAAGCACGCGAACGCGACGCCGGTGACGACGAGCGGCAGGATCATGTCCGTCGCGCTCGTGTCGAGCGTGATGTGCGAGAGCATGTACGAGCCGATCGCGAACAGCACGACGCCGACGCCGACGATCCACGCGGGTTGGACCTTGTTGTAGATCCTGCCGATGAACGGTGACGCGAACATCATCGCGAGTGTTCTCGGCATCAGCACGACGCCCGACAGCGTCGCGGTGTAGTGCAGCGACTCCTGCGCGAACACCGGCAACAGGAACATCGAGCCCATCAGCATCCCGAACATCACGAACGCGATCAGCGTCGCGGACGCGAACGTCGGGTCTTTGAACAACCGGAGGTTGACGACCGGTGCGGTTGCGGTGAGCTCGCGGATCACGAACGCGATGATGCCGACGACGCAGACCGCAGCCGCGATCCGGATCTCCATCGAGTCGAACCAGTCGTCCTGCGGGCCTTCCTCGAACAGGTACTGGAGCGCGCCGACGCCGACGACCATCAGGACGATGCCGGCGATGTCGAGGTTCTTGCGCATGACCTCGGCGCGCGCGCGGTTCGCGATCCTGACGTCGTCCGGCTCGTGGACGTTCTGGATCGTCATCATGATGCCGATGATTCCGACCGGCAGGTTGATGTAGAAGATCCACGGCCACGAGTAGTTGTCGGTGATGAAGCCGCCGAGCACAGGGCCGATCGCGGGGCCGATCATCACGACCATCGCGAACATCGCCATCGCGATGCCCTGCTCCTCGGGCGGGAACGTCTGGCGAAGGATCGCCTGCTGCGACGGTTGCAGCGCGCCGCCGCCGAGGCCTTGGAGGATCCGATAGAACACGAGTGCGGGCAGCGAGCGCGCCGTGCCGCAGAGCGCGGAGCCGAGCACGAACGTCACCATCGAGATCAGGTAGACCCGCTTCTGGCCGAAGAACCCGCCGAGGAAGCCCGTCAGCGGCATCACGAGCACCATCGCGATCATGTACGCGGTGGAGATCCACGTGATCTCCTGGATGCTCGCGCCGAGCTCGCCGCGGATGTTCGGTAAGGCGACGTTGACGATCGACGAGTCGATCGTCGCCATGAGCGAGCCGAATGCGATCGACACGGCGACCAGCCACTTGTTGACCGGCGCGCGCACGGGCATCGCGGGAGAGAGCGTGGCGACGCTCATCGGGCCATCCCCTGCAGGAACGTGACCACGATCGGTTCCACGGCGTTCTCGATCGGCTGATCGCGCTCCAGCTGGAACTGCATCATCATCTTGAACGAGCCGAACATCATCCGCGCGTACTCCTCGGACTTGTCGCCGTAGACCGGGCGCATGATGCCGGTCAGGCTGCTGAGAAACGTCTCGAGCACGATCGACTTGCCGTTCTGATGGCGGCCTTTGATCGGCGTGGCGCTTTGGTCCGCGGACATCGCGACGCGACAGAACCGGCGGAACGTGTCGAACGCGCGCGCCACTTGCAGCATGTACGTGCGCAAGCGCGCTTCGAACGGGCCGTCCTCGCTCGCACTCGCGGCGGCGGCCATCAGGCGCGGGAGCATCTCGTCGCGCCGCCACTTGAACAGCGCGGAGAGCAGCGATTCCCGATCCGGAAAGTAGTTGTAGAGCGTGCCGACCGCGACCTGCGCGCGCTCCGCGATCGCGGCGATCGACGTCTGATCGATCCCGCGCTCGGCGGCGACGTGCTCGGCGGCTTCGAGCAACGCCGTCGACGCAGCTTCGCGCGCGCGCTGCTTCATCGTCGGGTTGCCAGTCGTGCCGCCTGAACGCGTACTCACGGCAATGAACTTACGCTCATTTTTTTGGTTTCACAACTCACTCCCGCACGAGCGCCGGGTAGGCGCGTCTCATCCAACGAGCGCGATATACCCACCCAAGTGGACGGAATCGCGAGTCGGTTCGGGCATCGGCGCGCCAGCCAGCGTCGACCACTTCTGCCAGAGATCTCGGGCGCGTGGAGACGCGTCGACGACGGGAACGATGGTGCGTTCGATCGCCGCTCGCGCGTGCGCCCAGCCGGTCGAGATCTCGATCGCCAGCCGATCATCGAACACAGAATCTCTGTTCAGCGAGCTGAACATCGCTCCAGCCATCCGCTCTTGGTCGGCGGGCAAGATCGCCACGAGACCGAGCACGAGGTCGGCGATATCGCGCGAAGTGATCACCAAGCGAGTCTGGAGCGCGACCTTGAGCTCGCAGCCGAGATCGAGTGGCGCGTGCGCGAGCGCGCGAGCGATCCGGACGTCGTGGTTCTCGTTGCGACTGGGCCGGCGCTTCGGCAGTGGCGCCGAGCGAACGTAGAGCGAGTACTCGGCGCCGAACCACGTCGAGACCGAGCGGGCGAGCTGCGCAGCGACCGTGCCGTACGCGAATCCTGCGAGCGTCTCGACGAGGAGCTCGTTCACGCGTCGCGCACGCGCGGGAGCGCCGGTCGTTGGCTCGGGCAGCATCACGGCCTCGACGTTGCGTTCGAACATGCGGGCGATCGCGGCCACATACTCCAGGTGCTCGGTCATGCGGCGTGTATCGGACCCACCGCGTCGGAGTTGCTGATCGGCTAAATAGGCGTCGTGATAGGGTCTGCGCCATGAAGCTGCGCGCCCTCTCCATCGTCCTTCTCGCCGGGCTGGGCTGCTCGGGCAAGGCGAAGCAACCCGACACGACGACACCGCCGCCGGGCCCGGGCTCGGCGACGCCGCCGCCGACCTCCGAGGCGCCGCCCGCACCAGCGCCGGCGCCACCGGGACCGCCCGTGCAGAAGATGTCGCTCGCCGAGGTCGGCCTCGAGCCGGCGTCGCTCGATCGCTCGGTCGATCCGTGCGTCGACTTCTTCCAGTATGCGTGCGGCGGCTGGTTGAAGACCACCGAGATTCCCGCCGACAAGGCGCGATGGGGCCGGTTCTCCGAGATCGACGAGCACAACAAGGTCGTGATCAAGCAGCTGCTCGAGGACGACGCGAAGGGCACCGGCGACGCGAGCGCGAAGAAGCTCGGCGACTACTACGCGTCGTGCATGGACGAGACCGCGATCGAGAAGGCCGGAACGAAGGGCGTGAAGGCGCTCCTCGACAAGGCGACGGCCGTGAAGGACAACGCGTCGTGGTTCACCGCGCTCGTCGAGCTCCACAAGGCTGGCGTCGAGGTCGTGTTCGGAGAGGGCGCCGCAGCCGACTTCCTCGACTCGGCGAACGGCGTCACGTTCCTCGATAGTGGTGGCCTCGGTCTCCCCGACCGCGACTACTACCTCGAGGACAAGTTCAAGGCGAAGCTCGACGCGTACACCGCGCATGTCGGTCGGATGCTCGCGCTCGTCAAGGTGCCCGCGGACGCGGCCGCCGATGTCGTCGCGATCGAGACCGACCTCGCGAAGGTGACCAAGACCAAGGTCGAGAAGCGCGACGTCCACGCCGCGTACAACCCGACCGACCTCAAGAGCCTCGCGAAGCAGACCAAGTCGTTTGACTGGCCGGCCTACTTCAAGCGCACGGATGTGAAGCCGAGTGCGAAGATCGTCGTCGGCACGCCGAAGTACTTCGACGCGCTCGACGGCATCCGCGCGAAGTACAAGCCCGCGCAGTGGGCTCACTACTTCACGTATCACGTGCTCGCGAAGTCGGCGTTCACGCTGCCGAAGGCGTTCGACCTCGAGGCGTTCGAGCTCGAGAAGGCGCTGACCGGCGTCGAGAAGCAGGAAGATCGGTTCAAGCGCTGCATCAACGCGACGACCGGTGCGCTCGGCGAGCTCCTCGGCAAGCAGTACGCGGACAAGTACTTCCCGCCGACGGCGAAGGACACCGCGGTCAAGAACTTCGAGGCGATCATCGCGTCGCTCCACGACGACCTCGGTCAGCTCGACTGGATGTCGGATGCAACTCGCCAGCTCGCGCTCGGCAAGCTCGCCAAGATCGTCAAGATGATCGGCTATCCCGACAAGTGGCGCACGTACGACTTCGCGGTCAAGCGCGACGAGTTCGCGGCGAACGCGGTGCGCGCGAACACGTTCGAGGAGAAGCGCCAGTCGAACAAGGCCGGCAAGCCGTGGGATCGCGGCGAGTGGGGCATGAACTCGTTCACGGTCAACGCGTACTACGACCCGAGCGCGAACAACACCGCGCTACCGGCCGGCATCCTCCAGCCTCCGTTCTTCGGTCCGGATCGCGGTATCGCGGCGAACATGGGCGGCATCGGCATGGTGATCGGCCACGAGCTGACTCACGGCTTCGACGATCAGGGCGCGCTGTTCGACGCCGACGGCAACATGAAGAACTGGTGGAGCGACGCCGACAAGAAGCAGTTCGACGCGAAGGGCACGTGCGTCGCGGATCAGTACTCGTCGTTCGAGGCGATGCCGAAGGGCTTCATCAACGGCCGGCTGACGCTCGGCGAGAACATCGCCGACCTCGGCGGCGTGAAGATGGCGTTCCACGCGTATCGCGCGCTGCGCAAGGGCGCCGACAAGCAGATCGTCGCCGACGGCTTCACCGAGGATCAGCAGTTCTTCCTCGCGGTCGGTCAGGCGTGGTGCTCGAAGGATCGCCCGGCCGAGATCCAGCGCCGGCTGACGATCGATCCGCACTCGCCGCCGAAGTTCCGGGTCTACGGCGCGCTCCGCAACCTGCCCGAGTTCGCGACCGCGTTCTCGTGCCCGGCCGGAACGCCGATGCACCCTGCGAAGGCCTGCACCGTCTGGTAAATCCGAGCCCGAGCCCGACCGCTTCGGTTCGGGGACTGCTCGCAATTTCGTCATCTCCGAACGCACGCACCTGCGGGCTCGGTCGATCTACTGCGTCAGGTGCTCGAGCCGGATCAGCTCGGCCACCGACCACGCTTGCATCGGCGCACCGACCGCGTGGTGCGGGATGTCGCCCTCGTAGATCTCCGCGAGGTGACCACCGACGGCACGCGCGCGGAGCGGCGCGACGAACTTCTCGCGCGCCTCGCGCTTCGCATCGGCACCACCGCCGCGGACGCGCAGCCACGCCTCGACGAACGCACCGGCGAGCCACGGCCACACCGGGCCGTTGTGATACGCGTGATCGCGCTGCCAAGGATCGCCGACGTAGCGGCCGCGATAGCGCGGATCGAACGTCGCGAGCGAGCGCGGACCGACCGGCGTCCACAGACAGCGCTCGCAGGTCTCGACGACGGCGCGCGCGCGATCGCCGTCGAGCAACTGGAGCGGTAGCCCACCGATCGCGAACAGCTGGTTCGGGCGACAGCTCGGGTCGAGCTTTCCGGGGACGTGATCGCAATCGATCACGTCGTAGAGCTGGCCGCGCTCGCCATTCCAGAACTTCTCGGCGAAGCTGGCGCGACCGCGCGCGAGCAGATCATGACGGCCTGCGATCGCGAGCGCGTTCAACCACAGCGCCTGGATCTCGACGGGCTTGCCGATCCGCGGCGTCACGACGTCGTCGCCGACCTTCGCGTCCATCCAGGTGAGCTGGAGCCCGGGCTCGCCGCACGCGAGCAGGCCATCGCCATCCGCGCCGATCCGGTGCCGCGTCCCTGCGGTGTAGCCGTCGACGATCTGGCCGATCGCGGACTCGAGCACCGCGCGATCCGCCGCGGCGACCTCGCCCGACTTCAGGTACGCATCGGCGGCGATCACGTACCAGAGCGCGGCATCGACGGAGTTGAACTCCGGGACCGACGATTGTTCGTGGAAGCGATTCGGCAACATCCCGCCCGAGACCGCAGGCGCCCAGCACAGCAAGATCTCGCGCGCGACCTCGCGGCGGCCGCGGACGAGGCACAGCCCGCGCAGCGAGATGAACGTGTCGCGACCCCAGTCGCAGAACCACGGATAGCCGGCGATGATCGTGCGGCCCTCGCCGCGCGCGACGATGTACGCATCGGCGGCGCGATCGTGCAGCGCGATCGGCCTCCTCCGCTTGTCTTCACGCTCGAACAGCTCGAGCGGCGGTTCGGGCCACGGCGACGTCGAGAACCCGAGCCAGGCCGGGCGCTCGAGATCGAACGTGAACGCCCCGGGCATCGCGAGATCCTCCTCGTGATCGAGGCCGCGCGCGCGCTCCGCGGTGTAGTCGAAGCCGCGGTACCAATCCGGTGCGTGCGCGTACGTCGCGTTCGCGTGCGCGTGGATCGCGATGCCGTCGGGCCGCCACGTCACGTGATTGCCGGCGAGCTCGGCGTTCAGGTCGATCGGACCTTCGCGGCGCAGCGAGTGATAGTCGCGGACGGCGAGCAACGGACGGACCTCGAGCGTGATCGCGCCTTGCCCCGCACGTCGAGTCCAGCGCAGCGCGACCCGCGGCGCGCCCGGCTCGACGACGAGCTCGCAGGTGATCTGCGTGTGATCCGGCAGCACGTAGGTCCAGCGCGGCCACGGCGAGCCGGCGAAGTCCCGGAGATACCGCTCGCCACCGGGATGGAGCACGTTGCCGCGGTAGCGCTGCGCCGACAGCGCGAACCTCCCGGCCGCGGTGATCGCGTAGACCTCGACATCCGCGACGAGCACCACCCTGCGATCCGGCGGCTGGAGCGCAGCGAGGAGCAGCGCGTGATAGCGACGCGTGCGGATGCCGTCGGCGGCGCCCATCGCGAAGCCGCCGAGGCCGTCGGGTTCGAGCCATTCGTGCGGATCGCTCATCACTTATCGGCGCGAGTGGTCGCGGCGCGTTCGATCAGGTTCGCGGCGAGCGCGGTCCAGCCGGTCTGGTGGGTCGCGCCGAGGCCGCGGCCGTCGTCGCCGTGGAAGAACTCGTGGAACAGGACGAGGTCCTTGAAGTACGGATCGTTCGCGTAGCGCTCGCTCCGCCCGTGGCACGGTCGCGCGCCATCCTTGCCCCGCAGGAATAGCCCGGCGAGCCGGCGCTCGAGCTCGTCGGCGACGTGACCGAGGTGCATGCGGTTGCCCGATCCGGTCGGGCACTCGATCGTGAACGAATCGCCGTAGAAGTGGTGGTAGCGCTTCAGCGCTTCGATCAACAGGTAGTTCGCCGGCATCCAGATCGGACCGCGCCAGTTCGAATTGCCGCCGAACATCCCGCTGTCGCTCTCGCCCGGTGCGTAGTGGACCTCGTAGGTCCCGCCGTCGATCTGCAACATGTACGGATGATCGTGGTGGTAGCGCGACAGCGAGCGGATGCCGTTCGGCGACAAGAACTCGCGCTCGTCGAGCACGTACTCGAGCACGCGCTGCAGGCGCTCCTTCGTCGGGATCGCGAGCAAGCGATTCTGATGATCGACGTCGAGCTGGACCGAGATCGTGCGCGCGAGCTCGGGCCGATTATCGAAGAACCACCACAGGCGATCCGCGAACGACGGCAGCGAATGCAACACCTCGTCGTCGAGCGCCTCCGCCGCGAACAGCGGAACGATGCCGACCATCGAGCGGATCTCGAGCTTCTTCGAACCGCCGCCCGGCGTGCGGATCTGATCGTAGTAGAAGCCGTCCTTCTCGGACCACAGCCCTTCTTCGCCGATCGTGTTTGTCGCGCGCGCGATCGCGACGAAGTGCTCGAAGAACTTCAGCGCGAGATCGGAGTACGCGCTCTCGGCCTTCGCGAGCTCGAGCCCCATCGCGAGCATCGTCGTGCAGTAGAACGCCATCCACGCGGTCGCATCCGCCTGGATCAGCTCGCCGCCGCCGGGTAACGGCTGGCTGCGATCGAAGATGCCGATGTTATCGAGGCCGAGAAAGCCGCCGGTGAACAGGTTGTCGCCGCCCGCGTCCTCGCGGTTGACCCACCACGTGAAGTTGATCAGGCACTTGTCGTACGCGCGCTCGAGGAACTCGCGGTCGTAGCCGTGACCGGCTTCACCGGCGAGCTGATAGATCCGCCACACCGCCCACGCGTGGACCGGCGGGTTGACGTCGCCGAACGCGAACTCGTACGCGGGCAGCTGCCCGTTCGGGTGCATGTACCACTCGCGCATCAGCAGCAAGAGCTGATGCTTCGCGAACTGCGGATCGAACCGCGCCTGCGCGACGCAGTGAAACGCGAGGTCCCACGCCGCGAACCACGGATACTCCCAGCCGTCGGGCATCGAGATGATGTCGCGCGCCCACAGCTGCTCCCAGCCGCGATTGCGGCCGCGCTTGCGACCCGGCGGCGGCGGCGGTTGGTTCGGATCGCCCTCCTGCCAGTGCTCGACGATGTAGTGATAGAACTTGCGCGACCACACGAGGCCCGCGTCGGCCTGGCGGACGACGTTGCGCTCCTCGTCGGTCATCGGCGCCGAGCGCACCGCGCGGTGATAGTGATCGGCCTCGGCTTTACGCGCGTCGACGATCGCCGCGAAGTCGACGAACGGTTGCTTCGTCGACGCGTTGTCGGCCGCGAGGCGCATCCGTACCTTGTGCTCGCTGCCCGGCGCGATGTCGAACGCGTACCACGCAGCGCACTTCGTTCCGGTGTGCGCGGGATTGACCGCGGCACCTTCGCCGGCGACGACGCGGCGGTGAAACGCATCCTTCGAGAATCGCGGGCCGGGCGAATGAAACAGCCGCTCGAAGTTCGTCTCGTTGTCGGTGAACAACAGCTCGCTCGGCGCGGTCTCGAAGTCGAGCCGGAAGTTGCCGAGCGTCGGCTGGGTCGCGCGCACCGCCGTCGGCGAGATCCGATCGATCGCGCCCATCCGATCGTAGCCCTCGCCGTGGCGACCCCAGCTCCACGTGTTGCGCAGCCACAGGTGCGGCAACAGGTGCAGCGTCTGCGCGTGCTGGCCGCGGTTCGCGATCGTGATCTCGATCAGGATGTCGTCCGGGCCGGCCTTCGCGTACTCGACGAACACGTCCCAGTAGCCGCGATCGAACACGCCGGTGTCCTCGATCTCGAACTCGGGATCCTGCTTGCCGCGCCGCTGGTTTTCGGCGACGAGCTGGCCGTACGGATACTCCTCGTGCGGGTACTTGTAGAGGCCCTTCAAGTACGAGGACGTCGGCGTCGCGTCGAGGAAGTAGTACAGCTCCTTGACGTCCTCGCCGTGGTTGCCTTCCGGACCGCCGAGCCCGAACAGGCGCTCTTTCAGGATCGGATCCTTGCCGTTCCACAGCGCGATCGAGAAGCACAGCCGGCACTCGCGGTCGCAGATCCCGAGCAAGCCATCCTCGCCCCAGCGATACGCGCGACTGCGCGCGTGATCGTGCGGGAGGTAGTCCCAGCAATCGCCGGAGTCCGAGTAGTCCTCGCGGACGGTCCCCCACTGGCGGTCGGCGAGATACGGTCCCCACCGCCGCCAGTTGCGAACCCGCCGCGCGTCCTCGGCCATCCGCTCCTGCTCCGACATGCGCCGAAATGGTCGCACGCGCGCGAAGTCGCTGCATGACGGCGCGAGGATTTCTAGCGGCGCGCGAGCGTCGATTGATGAGCGACCGCGGCCCACTCGATCCGCTGCGGCGTCGCGAGTCCGAGCGTCACGATCGCCGTCGACAGCTGGACCTTCATCGAGCGCTGATACGCCTGCGCGGCGCGCAGCCGCTCGCGAGTCAGGATGCCCGACGTCACCAGGTAGTCGCCGAAGCCGGGAAGCTCGGGAATCGGGCCGCGCGTCATCGGTCGCGGCGCGGGTTGCGCGCCAGGGAGCGTCGGCTTCGCCTGGCGATTCGCGAACGGATTCGCACGCGGCTCGGTGCCGGCAGCGAGCTTCGCGGGACGATCGCCATACGGCGCGGTCGCGCGTTCGCCTTGATCGGCCGGCGGGCGCGTGCCCTTCGCGAAGCGCGGGGGAAAACGACCAGCCGCAGCAGCGGGTGCCGGGAGTATGTGTGCCGCTGCGGCTGGTCGAGACGTGGCTTCGACGATCGCGAGCCAATCGCTCGCCTCTTGATCGTCGGGATCGAGGCGCACGGCCTCGCGGAAGAAGATGCCTGCGGACTCGTACTCGTCGCGCCGGGCGGCGAGCTCGCCGAGCATGCGATACGCGGTTCCGCACTGTGGATCGAGACGGATGATGTCGCGCAGATCGCCCTGCGCATCGAGATCGCGGCGGAGCGCGAAGTTCGCGCGTGCCCGCAACAACAGGAGAGGAACGTGCTCGGGCTCTGCCTCGAGCGCATCATCGACAAGAGCCACGACTCCCGGGTAGTGCCGGGCTTCGAACAACTCGTTTGCCGTGGCCAGTACTCCGCGGTCCACGGTTCCGAGAACAGCAAGGGGTGGGCCAGGGTTGCCGTACGACCAAGTACGCAAGACTACGTTCCTTACGAACGATCCCGAGGTGTGGAACGGCCTCGATCGGGGCGGAGCCCCCCGCCCACTGGAGATGGCACCGGTCGCCACCCGCCTGCATACTTCCAAAGTGAGGCTCGCTCCGGTCCTGCTGGTCGCCGCGCTCGCCGCGCGTGCCGAGGCCGAGGTGGCGATGCCGCCGCCCGAACCGCCGGTCGATCCGAATCGCGGCAACTTCTGGCGCGAGCTCGCGGAACCTCATGCGGACGAGGTCAACCTCATCCTCTACAAGGCGCGCGCTGCGATCGGCCAAGGTGAGGTCACGGGGCTCGCCGAGTACGATCCGACCGGCGAGAACCATCAGAAGCTGTACCGCGACCTCTACGGGATGCTGCACTACGCGCGGAAGCTCGCGCCCGACAACCTCGAGGTCCTGAAGCTGTACGCGCAGACTGCCGATGCGATCGGCAAGACGCGCCAGGCGCTCGACGCGTTGCACGCGGCGATCGATCTCGTCGGTGCCGAGAAGGCGGGCAACGAGGTCACGGGCCGGCTCGGCGCGATCTATCTGCGCCTCGGTCAGCTCGACGACGCGATTCGCTACCTGCGGGTCGCGCAGGGGCCGATCGTGCCGGGCACACCGGTCAGCGCGCACGTCTTGATCCACCTCGCGACCGCGCTCGCGCTACGCGGCCAGTCGACCGAAGCGATCGACGTGCTCGCCGACGCGCTGTCCGCGAGCCCGCCGTACTACTCGAACGAGATGCAGATGGTCGCGTTCGCACTCGCCGTCGCGTACGACCGCGACGACCAACGTACCGCCGCGCTCGAGACGCTCGACCATCTCCACGCCGCGCTCCAGGAGTCGTGGGGGACGATGATTCAGCAGTCGCTCTCGACTTTGCGATTCGCGCCCGCCGAGGACCAGCAGTACTATCGGGCCCTGTTGCTCGAGGCCACCGACAATTACTCCGACGCCCGCGCCGAGTGGGCGCTGTACGCGGCGGCGAACGGTGCCTACGCGCAGCGCGCGCTCGATCATATCGCCGCGATCGACAAGCGGCCGAAGAGCGCGGTGTCGGTGTTGCCGGCGCCGAACGCGCTCGTGCCGGGAATGCTGCGCCGGCCGCGGAGGCACCCGTGATCCGCGCGCTGCTCGTCGTCGCCGCACTCGCGACGTCCGCGCACGCCGACGTGTGGCGCCACGCGATCGAACAGGGCTCGCCCGACGTGCGCGCGGACGTCTACGACAGCCAGATGAAGGACGGCGACGAGAACGCGCTCCGCGCGACATCGGCCGGCGCCTCGGTCGCGGACGTCCGGCACCTCGTCCAATCGGCGGTGGTCTCGTACCGCAACGCCGCCGCGGCCAAGCCGGACAACGCGGAGCCGTTCTACAAGATCGGCCGCCTGCTCTACTCGTTCTACTTCGAGCCGTGCAGCGAGCGTCAGGTCTACATGCAGCACCCTTCGCCGCTGTGCCCGCGCGATCCGAAGGCGTTCGATGCGACGCACGCGAAGGAGATCGTGGAGGCATGGGACGCGTTCGAGGCGCTCGCGCCGCTCGATCCGCGCGTCTCGGTCGATCGCGAGACCGGTGCCGCGGTCGCGTTCAACTTGCTGTTTCATCGCGCAGTGCTCGAGACCCAACTCGCGGGTCCGCAGAACCTCGCCGCGGCGGTGAAGGACTACGAGAAGATCCTCGCGCGATCGGACTCGCCCGACGAGACCGTGCTGTCGAACCTCGCCGAGGCCTACATGATGCTCGGCCGGCTCGACGACGCGATCGATACGTATCGCCAGGCGCTGCGCACGAACCGCAACACCGAGACGATGTACGGCCTCGCCGTCGCGCTCGATCGCGACGAGCGCACGGACCAAGCGCACGACGTGATCAGCGCGCAGGGCGAGCAAGCGATGGCCGAGTTCCACCGCCGCGTCGCGGAGCACATCACGTTCTTCGTCCCCGACGGCGAGGAGGCGTACTACTTCGCGCTCGCGTACGAGTCGTTTGGAATGACCGACAGCGCGATCGAGTACTGGAAGAAGTTTCTGGTCTCGAAGGCGGCCGCCATCCACCCGCAGTTCAAGCAGCGCGCGAAGGAGCACCTCGATCCGCTGCTCCACGATCGCACCCGCAAGGCGATTCACCTCGAGACTCCGTGGCGCGACTTCATTCGCTGATCATCCTGCTCATCGTCTCCGGCACCGCGTTCGCGCAGAGCAAGCGCTACCCGGCGCCGCCGAAGGACCTCGACGAGGAGGCCGATAGCCACTCGCACCTGTGGGAGTCCGCGCTCGATCCCGAGCGCAAGCCTTACGAGGAGCTCGTCCGCGACGCGCGGCGTCTGCTCGACGACAGCTCGCACCCGCAGAAGGATCAAGCGACCGCCGCGTTGCCGAAGCTCGACGAGGCGGTGACGCGGATGCCGAAGGACTATCGCGCCCACGCGCTGCGCGGCCGCGCGTACGCGATCCTCGGCCAGTTCGCGAAGTGCGCCGCGGATCTCGAGCTCGCGGACGACGCGGATCTACAAGACTCGACGGACCGCGATACCGTCGAGCTCCAGCTCGGCATCTGCGAAGGTCGCGCCGGCAAGCTCGCGGATGCGGAGCGCACGCTGCTCCACGCGGTCGCGGTCGCACCGCACGGCGAGCAGTGGATGCGGCTCAGCGAGGTCCGGATCGCACTCGGCAAGCTCGACGAGGCGGTCGATTCGTTGACCGCGGCGCTCGAAGCGCACGACGGCGTCGCCACCGTCCCAGAGGCCACGATCCACTGGCTGCTCGCGCTCGCCTACGATCGCGCGCGCAAGTCGAGCTCGGCCGATGACGAGGCGCGGATCGCGCTCAACCGCGATCCGACGTTCACGCTGATCCAGAACCCCGCATATCCGTGGCTGCGCGCCGGCGAGCTCGAGTACATGATGGGTATCGCGCGTCGGACCTCGGCGAACCAGGATCGCGACGCGACGCCCGAGATCGCCCTGCTCTACTTCCGCCGGTTCCTCCGGATCGCGGGCGACAGCCCGTGGAAGCGCCGCGCCGAGGAGCACGTCAAGGAGCTCGCCGCGCTGCCGTTCCCGCTGACGCTGCCGCGCACGGCGCAATCGACGGCGCTCGTCGACACCAACGCGTACGTGCCGATCGTGCAGAAGGCGATGCCGGCACTGCGCGCGTGCGTCGCGAAGCTCCCGGGCGAGGCGTTCAACGTCACGGTCGTGCGCTCGGCACCGCACGAGACCAGCGCCGCGAAGCCGCATTACGCCGTGCCCGCGTCGAGCGTGAAGGTCACGCCGATCGTCGAGCTCGAGCCGATCTCGCAGGAAGCCGAGGACGCCGCGGTCCGTTGCCTCGCACCGCTCGCCGAGCGCATCGCCCTTCCGCAGCCGAAAGAGCGCGACACGTACTACCAGGTGTACTTCACCGTCGTCGCTCCGTAGCGTTGTTACAGCGATATCTCACGCGTCGCCGCAGGTGGTGAGCACGCGTTCCACGCGCACCGCGAAGCCGCAGGTCGCGCGAGTCGGCGCAGCGCTAACACCGCGTCGCCACGCGCCCGACGCATGGCACCTCGGGTGCAATCGCAGCGCGCATGCGAACTGCGATCGCGCTGCTGATCGGAGCAGCGTGCAGTAACAAGCCGGCGCCCGTGAAGGAGTCGCCGCCGCTGGCCGCGCCCGTGGCGCCGGCTCGTGCGGATGGGAACACCATCGAGCTCCCGGGCGATGCGAACGGCCTGTACTGGGACGACGGCGAGCACGCGCTGTACTTCACCGACGATACCCATGACGACCTCGTGCGCTGGACCGATCGCGAAGGCGTCACCGAGATCGCGCGGCTTCCGCCCGCTGCGAAGGTCTCGTACGGCGGTTTGGTCCGCACCGGCGATGGGTCGTTCGTGATCGCCGTGTTCGGCTTCGGGACCGACGGCGGCGTGATCGTCGTCGATCCGGACCACGTGGCGCGGGCGGTACCGAACCTCGACAAGGCGCGCCGGCGCGTCGGCATCGCGCGCGGTGCCGACAACGCGCTGTACGACGTGTACTTCGTCGTCGATGGTCACAGCCATCACGGCGGGCTCGCGAAGCTCGACCCTGCAACCGGCGAGACCGACATCGCGATGCTCGGGCTCGTGAAGCCGGTCGGCGTCGCCGCGGACGCCCGCGGCGTCTACGTCAGCGATCAGGAGGCGAACGGCATCGTCGCGTGGCGCGCCGGAGCCGCAGCCCCGATCGCGAGTGGCTTACCGAGCGCAGATCTGATGGCCCTTCTCCCCGATGGCTCGCTCGTCACCGGCGGCAAGACCGGCACGGTTTCTCGGATCGCACAGGACGGCAAGGTGACGACCGTCGTACAAGGACTCGATCAGGTGCGGGGGCTCGCGTACGACGCCACGGGCAAGCGGCTGTTCGTCGTCGAGCATTCGAAGGCGACGAGCAACCACAAGCTGCGGATCGTGGCGTTGCCATGAATGCAGAGATTCGCGACTTGCTCGGCACGGCGGACCGCGCCGCGCGCGATGGCGACCACGTCGCTGCGCGCACGCGGTTCGTCGAGGCGGGCGCCGCCGCGGCGACGAAGGGACTGTGGCGCGCGGCCGTGCGCTGCTATCGCCGCGGCCTCGAGCTCGATCTCACCGATCGCGATCTGATCGCGAAGATCGTGCGGATCGCGGGCAAGCTCGCGAGCGGCGGCGATTGGGTCGACTACGCTCGCGCGCTCGACGCGCATCCCGAGTGGCCGCGGTTCGGCTGTCGCTCCGCCCAGGTCGTGCTCGGCGATCTGGGCGGGCTCGTCACCTGCGCCGGCGCGGGTCCGGTGCTCGAGATGATGATGGCGAGCGACGACCTCGTCGACGTCCATCCCGACGGCCGGTTCACCGGGCTCCCGGTCGCGATGGCGATGCTGATCCTGCGCCGCGCGTTATGGCCGCTACCGCGCGAGCACGTCAACGAGCCGCGCTCGATCGGCGTGGCGTACGCGGCGAATCGCCGACTCCGGCTCGACGAGGTGGGCGATTGGGTCGCGCTCGCTTGATGCACAGAGTGCTATCGTCGCCGTGTGGCGGGCGACCTGACGTTTCGCGCGATCGTCGAGGAGATCGAGTCCGCGCCGATCGGCATGGCCGGCGGTTTCCTCGACTGGGTCGTCCGCACGCGCGTGCTCGAGGTGCTCGCGGGCGACTTCACGCACGACGCGTTCGCGTTCCGGATCCACAGCCCGGCGCGCTCGGGCTTGAAGGTCGGCGTGACCTGCACGATCCGCGCGGAGTGGATCGGCGCTGGGTATCGCGTCGACGAGACCCAGTGGTCGGGGAATCCCTGCTAGCCCTTGAGGAACGCGACGGTGACGCCGTCGCCACCTTCGTTCGGCTCGCCGGCGCGGAACTTCTCGATGCCCGCGTGACCACCGAGGTGCGTCCGGATCGCGGTGCGCAGCGCGCCGGTGCCGTGGCCATGCACGACGAACGCGGTATCGCGGCTCGCCATCAGGCTCTCGTCGAGGAACCGATCGACCGCTGCGACCGCCTCGTCGACGCGCTGGCCGCGGACGTCGATCGTCGAATCGATCGTGCGCGCGGTTGCTTTACCACCAGCCGGCACGCCGTCGATCAACACGACCGAGTTGCCCTCGGGCTTGTCGGATTCGACGACGCGCTCGCGCTCGCGCTCGGCAGCGCGCGCCGCGCGATGTGAATCCATCAGCACATCCGCGATCGGCACGAGCGCCTTCATCTGGCCGAGCCTGATCTCGACCTTGCCGTCGTGCGGCGGCGCGACGACCTCGGCGCGCCCGAGGCGCGGCACGATCACCGGCGCGCCGACGACGAGCGACTCGACCGTCGCTGGCGTTCCGGGCGGTAGCTTGCGCCGCGGTTCCTGGCGCGCGATCTCGGCGCCGGGCTCGACGAGTCGGCGGGTCGCAGCGCGCGCATCCTCGGCGGTGAGCTCGGCCGCTTCCTGCTTCGCCCGGAGCTCCTTGCGGATCTCGTCGATCTCGCGGCGTGCGGCGCGCAGCGCGGCGAACGCCTCGCCGTGCGCGGTCTTGATCTGCTTCTCGTAGCGCGCGTTCAACCGATCGCGATGCATCCGCATCGACGCGCGCTCGGATTCGGCATCCTCGAGTGCCGCCAATAGCTGCGCGCGCTCGACCTCGAGCCGGCGCTGCTGATCCGCGACGTTCGTCAACAGATCTTCGACCTTGACGCCCTGAGCGCCGAGCAATTCGCGCGCGCGCTCGACGACGGGCTTGCCGAGGCCCATCCGGGTCGCGACGGCGAGCGCGCCGGAGCTGCCCGGCATGCCGAGGTGGAGCTTGAACGTCGGCTCGAGCTTTTCGAGATCGAAGCCGACCGACGCGTTCGCGAAGCCGGGCGAGTTGCCGAGCGTCTTCAGGCGATCGTAGTGAGTCGTGACGAGGCCGGTCACGCCCTTGACCGATAACGCCTCGAGCACGGACTGCGCGAGTGCCGCGCCTTGATCTGGATCGGTACCGACCGCAATCTCGTCGATCAGGATCAACATGCCCGGCGCCGCGTGCGAGAGCAACTCGCGGAGGTTGACGACGTGACCGGAGAACGTCGACAGGTCCTTATCGAGGTTCTGCGCGTCGCCGATATCGGTGACAACGTCGTGGAACCAGCCGATCGCGCTGCCGCTCTCGGCGGTGATGTGGAGGCCGGCGCGCGCCATCACCGCGGCGAGACCGACGGTCTTCAGCGCGACGGTCTTGCCTCCGGCGTTCGGGCCCGAGATCAGCAACGTCTGGCCCGCGGCGACCGTGACATCGTTCGCGACGCAGCGGCGCTCGGCGAGCAGCATCAACGGATGGCGCGCGTGGAGCAGCGCGATCCGCGGCGACTCCTCGACGATCGGCTCGGCCGCGACGGTGTCGTCCGCCATGATCGCGGCAGCCGTGATCAGGTCGAGCCTCTCGGCGGCCGCGAGCGACGCGAGGAAGCCCTCGGCCTCCTCGGCGATCCAGCCGGAGAACTTGATGAAGATCCGGTGTTCCTCGGCGACGACCTCCGCCTCGGCGAGCTTCAACCGGTTGTTGAGATCGACGATCTCCTCGGGCTCGATGAACAGCGTCTGACCGCTCTGCGACGTGCCATGGACGATGCCGCGGACGAAGCCCTTGCCGTCGGTCCGGATCGGCAGCACGTAGCGATCCTCGCGCTGCGTGTAGTACGCGTCCTGGAGGTACGTGCTGAACCGCTCGTCGCCGAGCAGCGAATCCATCCGGCTCTCGAGCGTCGACTTCAGCGACGATGCCGCGCGGCGCAGTCCACCGAGCGCATCGCTCGCGTGATCGACGAGCTTGCCGTCGGCATCGAACGCGTCGAGGATCGGGTGGAACACGTGGCCGAGGTCGGCGAGCCGCTCGGCGTACGCGAGCAGCTTTCCGGGCGCGTGCTCGCGGAGGTGGGTGCGCAGCCGGGCGAGCGCACGTCCCGTCGACGCGACCGCGACGAGCTCCGCCGCCTCGAGTGCAGCCGATTTCTTCACGCGCTCGATCGCACCCGCGATCTCGGAGATTCCACCTAGCGGGAGCGCCAGGTCGCGCGACGCGAGCGCACGCGCTTCACTGATCTCGGTTGCCCGCGCCCGCGCCTCGTCGATCGTCGCGAGGAGAATGTCAGCGCGCACGGCCGCCTCACCGCGGCGCGTCGCGCAGCGCTTCGCCCAGTGGTCGACCAACGTCGGCCAGCCGAGGTCTTCGAGGGTCCTAGGCCCGATCACGGGCGAGTGTGTATCACCCGGGAATCAGATCGGCCAGCGTAGGCACGACGCGGTTCCGGCCGCCGCGCTTCGCGGCGTACAGGTTGTCGTCGGCGCGCTTGATCAGAGCGACCGGGTCGACACCGGTCTCGCGATGCAGCGTCGTGACGCCCAGGCTGATCGTGAACGAGATCTGCTTGTCCTCGAACAGGCAGGGCCGCTCTTCGATCAGCTGGCGCAGATGATCCGCGAACACGATCCCGCCCGGCAGCGCCGTCGACGGCAGCACGCACGCGAACTCCTCGCCGCCGTAGCGCGCGAACAGATCCTCGCGGCGAATGCGGGGCTTGATCCGACCGGTCAGGTCCTTCAACACGGCATCGCCGGCGAGGTGGCCGTAGGTGTCGTTGACCTTCTTGAAGTGATCGACGTCGAACATCACGAGCGTCAGCGGATGGCCGTAGCGATTCGCGACCGCGAGCTCGCGCTCGAGGAACTCCATGAAGAAGCGCTTGTTGTGGATCCCCGTCATGCCATCCTGGATGGCCATGTTGTGGATCGCCTCGTGGTACGCGCTCTCGATGTTGCTTCCCGACAAGAACTTGTAGATCGCATCGCCGAAGCGCACCTGGTCGCTGTCGGAGAGCA
>Ga0105245_10000671_pt1 | contig 30977 bp, 32 predicted proteins | sample KBSM54metaG_FD_81523 | JGI IMG/M metagenome (GOLD analysis project Ga0105245, IMG submission 81523) | Miscanthus rhizosphere microbial communities from Kellogg Biological Station, Michigan, USA - KBS M5-4 metaG | ecosystem: Host-associated > Plants > Roots > Rhizosphere > Soil | place...
AGAACATCGATCGACCCGGAGGTGATCAGCGCGTTGGTGATTTCGAGCGCCTGCTCTCCATAGTCGGGTTGCGAGACCAGCAAATTATCGACATCGACGCCCAGTTTACGCGCATAGACTGGATCGAGCGCGTGTTCCACATCGATATAGGCAGCCATGCCGCCAGCCTTCTGCGCTTCTGCGACCACTTGCAGCGCGAGGGTCGTTTTGCCGGAAGATTCCGGGCCGAAGATTTCGGAGATGCGCCCGCGGGGGAAACCGCCGATGCCGAGTGCGGCATCCACTGAAATCGATCCCGTGGAAATGGTGGGGACAGCCTGCACGGCTTGTGCTCCCAGACGAATCACGGAGCCTTTGCCGAATTGTTTTTCAATTTGACCCAGGGTTGCTGTCAGGGTGCGGGCGCGTTCTTTTTCGTCGATCATGGGTTCCTCGCTCTTCGGGGGAGAACCCAATTATAACGCGCGGGCTAAAACATTTCACCCGTTTATTGTTGGGCGGCGGAATCCTGGGAAGCGGGCTGCACCCGGCTGATCTGCTGATCCAGCTGGCCCAGCGTCTTTTCAACCGACGCTTTGTCGGATGCGTTGGGGGCGGCTTTCAGATAAGCACGAAAACTTTGCGCAGCCCCCGTCCAATCCTGCTTCTGGACCTGTATGGCGCCCAGCAGATAATGGGTTTTCGGATTCGATTGCTTTCGGTCCGCCTCTATTGCCTGGAGCGCGCTCTTTTCGGCTGCATCATATTCCTTCAGCTGAAGATGTCCCAGAGCGTTGAAATAGTAGGCCACCGGAAATTCAAACGGATCCAGACGCACCAACTCATCGGTATGGTCGATCAGGCTCTTCCAGTTCTGTTCCTGTAAAGCCATCTGGTAGAGCTGCTGGTGAGGATAGACAAACTTCGGATCGGCCGCCAGGGCGCTGGCATAGGCCTCGCGAGCTTCCGCCTTGTGATCGCGCCGTTCCAGCGCCTTGCCAAGTTCCAACCACGCTGCCGCGTACCGCGGATAGGTTCCGACGGCCTTGCGGAATTCCTGCTCGGCTTGATCGGGCTTGTTCTTCTTGACCGCATCGAGGCCCTTTTCGTACGCCTTCCGCGCGTCTTTCGGCGCTTGACCGGAGGTCGCGCTGGCAGTCATTCCTTGAATCTTGGCGAGCGGATAAAGAATGATCGATCCCACGTCGGGAGCATCCAGCATGCGGCGTCCGGCTAACGAAACCGTCTCCGACCGATAGCCAGGCAGGCGCGCCCGCAGCTCGCAATCCCAATAAGCTGAGTCCTGCATTCCGCCACCCGTCGGGCCTCCGCTATTGCTGGACGGGCCGGAGTTCAATCCGCCCTGCTGCGTCAAATCCGAGAAAATACTGGTGCTGGCATCGGCGAACAAGCCAGCGTTCTGCCCAAGATTGAAACTGAAATGACCTCTCGAGTCGGTGTAGCCCTCGGGATGGACCGCGTTGGAGGAGCAAACGCGTTCGATTGTTACGGGCTCAGGCGGATCGCCACCGTCGTACATCATGACTCTGCCCGATACCCAAATCGGACGAGGAGCCTGCGGTTGGGGAGTCGGAGTTTGGGTGGTGGACGGACGAGGCGTAGGAGTGGGGGTCGGCGTCGGAGTGGTGGTGCCGCCTCTGCCGGGAGCGCTGGAGGTCCCCCCGGCTTGCCCACCCTGCTGGGCGAACGCACTTGAAATCGCGAGGGATGCTGCGGCGATCCGCATCATAGCCGGCCAAATTCGCATAACGGCAGCCTCCTGCTCTGATCGGATTATACTCCCTAAGCGATCTAGCGGCGGCTCGGCGACTCCCTAACAACACAAAGGCCGGACCGCGTGATACACGATCCGGCCTCAGACAGGTTTCAGCGCACCTGATGGCTTGGCTATTGCTAGGCCACCTGCGGCGTCCTGTATCGGGCCAGGATGGAATTCATCTGGTCCTTCAGGTGCAGTTTATGTTTCTTCAGGCGAATCTCTTCAGCTTCGTCTTCCAACGTCAAATGCTCCTTGGCTTCAATCTGTTCCAGTTGTTTATGGAACCGGGCATGCTCTTCGGCCAAGGTACGAAACTGCTGATCCGTCGCCATCAGATGCGCTTTCAGCTCTTCGTTTTGTAGCTCCATCAGTGACACCTCTCCTTCATGAATGGTGGAAACGCCGCCGGTCTGGGGGCGCATGAGGGCCACGCCGAGTCGATTAAGGATGTGTTGTTTGGCTCGGTGGGTCTTGCGAAAACTACCGTCATTCGATCACTTGCCGCCGGGCACCTGCCCAACTGCACCATGACAATATCATGAAAAGATTCTCATGACAATAGCCTCTTCGGCGGGCTGCTGATAATAGCCGGGGCGGCGGCCGCAGTGTTCGAATCCCACGGTTTCGTACAAACGGATAGCGGCCACGTTGGAAGCGCGCACCTCCAGGAACCACCGCACCGGCCCTCGCGCTAGTTCGTGCTCTCGCTCATGCGTTAACTCACGCATTAACAACGCCCGTGCGACCCCCTTCCGGCGCTGGCCTGGATCCACAGCCACGTTCAGGATCTCGCGTTCATCGGGCGCCACCCGGCGGGAGGCCAGGAATCCGGCAACGCACCCTTCTATTACTGCCACTCGGCAGTCATGATCCAGATAATCGGCGGGATCCCACTGCGATGCTTCCGGTGCAGCCGACTGGATTGCCGCGATGGCCTGCAGATCATCCGGAGTTGCAGGCCGAATCGTCACTTCGATACTGTCCATCGCAGTAGACCCACTCCCACCAGGGGCATCGCCGATAGCAGAACGCATACCGGTGCAAATCCGACGCGATCCACCACGCTCCCGATCCACGGAGATAGGAACGCAGTCATCAATCCAAAGGAACACGTGAGCGCGGCGACGCCCAGGCCCGCGTGGGCCGGTCCGAAAAGGTCGATGGGAATTGCATAGACGTTGGTGCTGATGACCAGCGTCCAGAAGAAGCTCAAGCTGATGGCTGCGGCGGCCAGTGCCGGGTGCGGCATAACCGGCACCGCGGCCGTCGCCAGCAAAATCACGGCGGAGATCCAGCAGATCCGCATCCGCGCGCTGATCACGTCCATACCCGCGCGGATCCAGCGGAAGGTGACGGCGCCGCCGAAGAATCCGCCTGCCGTGGCGAACACCGGCGGAATCCAGGCGAAATCCTGATTGGCTTGATCGATGGTGAGGTGGCGCTCCTCAACGAAATACAGCGTCGTCCAGTTGCTCCATAGCGAGTAGAGCATCATGACGAAGACATTGGCCAGCGCGAGTCCCCAGAATCGTCGGTCGCGGATCACATCGCGTGCGTGCATCGTGACCTTGCGGCTTTGGACTGCGCGCGCCGGAATGCGCTTTGCCGTAAACAGCCACAGGGGGATCCATAGGAATCCGAGCACGCCGCACAGCGCGAAGGTGGATCGCCATCCGTAGCGCGGCGCCATGGCGGCGACAATCAAAGGCGCGGCCACCGATCCCAAGGTGATTCCGACTTGGTTAAAGGCTGTGCCCAGCGCAAGCTCGCGCGGCTCGAGATAAGTGGCGCTGGCCTTACCCGCGGCAGGAATGCCCGCGGCTTCAGCGGCTCCTAAAACGGTCCGGCAAGCAAGTAATCCCGAGAAGCTGCGCGTCCACGCCGTGGCTGCCCCGGCCATCGACCACACGACTACCGCGATTCCCGCGCCCAGGTTCAGACCTACCCGATCGATGAACCATCCGGCCGCGGGGGCCACCAGAGCGTAGACAATCGCGAACGCCGACACCACCAGTCCATATTGCTGGTTGGTCCATTGGAATTCGCCCCGCAGAGTTGGCGCGAGGGCTGCTAAAAGCTGGCGATCCAGATAATTCAAGGACGACGACAGCACAAAGACGCCGACGGCCACCCAGCGCAGCGGGAACCGCACGGGCGTTGCCTGCATCAGCGCAGCTCGTAGGTGTGAACGTTCCCGATGGTGCCGAGCGTCGCGTCGGGCTTGGCATCGTGGATCACCATGACCTGGTGAGGCGGCTTTTGCGCGCCGCAAGCGAAATCTGTCGCCTTTAAGCCGTCGGTGCTGCGGACTAGAACCTTGACGGTAGTGGTCGCGTTCTTCTGGATGGTCAAGCGCCGCGGCCCGTTGAGGCATTCCACTTGTATCAGTGTTCCCGTGACCGTTTCGCCGCCGGAGATCTGCGAAAACGGCACCGGAGTCGCCCCCGACTTGAGGCCGCCCTGTTCACGGTTGGCCTTGGCCTCTGCCGCGCGGATCTCGGCTGCAGCTGCGTCTTTTACTCGCTGGAGGTCAGCCGCCCGTTCGTCAATCTCGCGCTTCTTCGCAGCGATTTCGAATTCGATGCGGCGTTGTTCGGCGTCCAGACGGACCTGATGGATACGAGCGCGTTCCGCATCGGTCGACGCGGTGCGTTCCGCGGCGCTCCAGGATTTCGCGGCGTCGGTGGGCTGTTCGGCGGAGGCCTGCGCTTCCGCCAAAGCCTGCCAATAGGCCGAGTTATTCGGCTCGAGTGTGGTCGCGGTCTTCAGCCGGCTGATTTTGACCAGCTGGCTGGTTTCGATGGCCGCCAGACGAACATGCGGTTCGGCCCAGCGTGGGTTGGCCTTGGCCGCCTGCTCCAGGGAAACTGCGGTGCCCGCCGCCAGCAGGCCGCGCGGACTGACCGGAGAAAAAGTCTTGCCCGCGGCCTTCAGCTCAGCCAACCAGTCGTCCACGTCGGATTGCGGAAGCCGCTTTTCGATGAAATCGCGATTGGGATTCAGGGCCTCGCCGGACATGGGCGACGCTTCGAACACTGCGGCCCGATAGTACGCGTCCGCCCGCTTGTTCAGCTCTTCCAGAGTCAAGTCGAATCCGTTGTGCGCGGCCACACTCTCGTCGCTGTTTTGCTGGAGATTGCCCAGGTAAATCCGAAAACGCCCGGCATATTCAGGATTTGTCGCCAGGAGCTGGATCTTGGCCCATGCCCGCTCGCGATCCGCCGGTAATGACGAGGGTCGCGCGCCCAGCTTAACGCGTGTTGCGTTCACTTCAATGGTGGAGAACAGGTCGCACAAGGCGGTCACAGTCACAGCGGGCAGCGGACCGGCGTTATCGGCGATCAGGCGGCGCACGATTTCGCGGCGCCAGTCTTGCGGCTGAGGCGTATCGCCCGCCCAGGCGCTCAAATCAGACGATCCGCCTGGAACGAACGGCTGCGGCACGGCGCGCGGTCCGTATTCGCGTTGGTTGGGGAACAGGACCAACACCATCGGCCAGACGGCTTGAAGCTCGGTCTTGCCCAGCATGCCGGCCAGAACGTGCCGGGTTTGCTCCATTTCGGTAAGACGCTCGCGCGCGGCGCGATCCCCCGCATTGCTGATCACGCGGAACGGTCCCATGCGGTACTCGGTCCAGTCCGCGCCGGAAGCAGCAGTGGCTAGGAGAACACCTAGAAATAGACTGCGCAGCATCTTGCTCTTATGTTAACCCTGCGCTCTTTGTTATACTGGCAGCCGTTCAGGAGGCTTTCGACATGTCACGACGCACGGTCACGTTTTCGATTTTGAATTGCGCGCTGATTCTTGGCGTGGTTTACACCGCGGGTTTTACCGTAAGCGCACAGCAGCCCGCCAAGGGCCCCGAAGGCGCCGCGAAAGCGGGTAAAGGCAAGGGCCCCGCGAGACCCCCCTTGTTTTTCCGCGAAGAATGGAAGCAGACTCCTGCTGGCGGCGAACATGCAGCCTTGCCCGAGTCGGTGGGCAATCCGGATCTGAGCCTGAACCTGGTGGGATCCACCGCGAAAGAAATGTTGCTTACCGGCGCCGCTGGCGACGAGAACAATCCCATCCACCTGTGGACCGGCATGTGCACCACGCCCTGCGCTTTCACGCTGAAACATAAGACTAACTACGCGGACCTGACCGGCCTTGCTCGCATCCGGCTGGTTTCGAAGGTGTCGGGGTTCCATCAACTTCGCCCCCTGATCAAGACAGCCGAGGGCATGTGGCTGGTCGGCGACCGCACGGATGGGTCTCTCACCGACTGGATCGAGAGCGAATTCTCGGTGAGCGATGTCCGCTGGCTGCGGGTCGATCCCGCGCGGATGGTGACATCCGGTACCTGGATCAACAATCCCGATCTGAGCAAGATCGACGAAATCGGATTCGCGGATCTGATGCCCAGCAGCGGCCATGGTCCCGGCGGCTGGGCGGACGTGGGCAAGGTCGAAGTATTCGCGAAGTCCGTTCCGCGGTAACGCACTAATCTCTGAACCGGCTAAAATTTCGTGCTGATCTGCAAGTACGGGTAATTATACCCGTGCCCCGGTGTGGCTCGTTCCAGAAACGTGCCGGGGAAGATGTGCGCCAAGCCAGCTCCAACTTGTGTCGCCTGCGTTAGGGAATACTGCGCCGCGAAGTCTACTTCCTGTCCCACCCACCGGCCCGCCGAGCCGTTGGCCACACGCGCTACTACCACCGAACCTGAAGAATTGTAGAGCGCGTCGTGGGAATCAGCGAGCCACATGGCGCTGTAGCTCGGCGTAACCGTCCAGTGGAGACCAGGTTTCCAATCGACCCTGGCCCTCACCTGCTCGATATTGATCCAGCCGACCTGGTCCGAGAGGCTGATCAGATCGTGCCGCGTGGGATACAGTAGCTGAAACGTATTGCGGCGGCCGTCGTGCGGATCTCCATCGCCGGTGGCGTAGTTGAATTCGACCGCCACGCGAGGCGTTCCACGGACGCTGGCAAAGGTGTAGCCCGCAAGCCATCCGCCGCCCCAGGCATCCACCCGATCCGTGGCCAAATGACCGCGCTCGAAAACCAGACTGCTGTTGTACTCGAATGCGCCGATCTTGCCCAGCCAGCGGGCTCCGCTCACTTTCATGTCGAGGCTGCCGGTGACTCCCGCCTCGGTTCTGTCGTGCGGCTCTAGTCGCCAGAGAAAATACGGCTCAACCGTAGAGCCGAATGGGAGCTTGGAGATGGTCCCATACAGCCCATGCAAGTTATTGCCGGCATCCGCACTTCCGATCTGGCCGTCGCGCAGCACCACGATGCTGGCCGCAAAGGCGTCCAGCTTGATATTGCGGTAACGAAAGACGGCGCGGGCGGCATCGAAGCTCCGGGACACATTGGTCCAGGTGCTGACGCCCACCAGGCGCTCGCCACCCAGGCTCATTTCCTGGCGGCCGATCCTAACCGCGACCGGATTCTTTTCGAAGTCCCCGATTTCGGCATATGCCTGGCGAAGATCCCAGGTGTCCTGATGAAAAGCGCTGGGCGGATGCTTGTTCTCGCCCCAAACTCTGGCGTCCTGCGTCTGGCCGGAAATCTTAAGCCAGCTCACCGGCCGCAACGACATCGCGAAACGGAAACGCTCGAGCAAATAGAGATCGTCGTTGCCGGAACTGAATCCGCCCCCCGAAAATCCTTCCAGCCGAAGCCGGGCTTCGCCGGATAGGTTCATCCAGGGAGGAAGATTCCGGTTGAGGGCGTCGGTAGGCAGCGAGCTCTGTTGCGCGCATAGGGGGAAACAGCAAAGAAGGAGCGTTGGGAGGCGCAAAAGGCCATGATAACGCAGAGATTTTTTGAGCCCGGCGCGAACTAGTCTTCTCAGCAGTGCGTGAACCGCTCTTACTCCCGTTGGTCGCATTCGCCGCCGGTATTTTATTGGACCAGGCGTTTCCATTCACTACACGCGAAGCTTTCCTGGGGTGTGTTGCCTTCGCTGGCCTGGCTGCTCTGCCCGCATCCGTCTGGATCAGGAGCACGGCCGTCCTGCTGGCGACGCTGCTGGCTGGCGCATTTGCCGGAGCCTGGCACCGGCCCGGTCCGGCGCCTGAAATCGACACGACATCGAAAGAAATCGTGATTCTGGCAGGCTGTGTGGTCGAACCGTCGGTGCTGGCCGAAAATCGCACGCAGTTCACGCTCGAACTCGAGCCTGGCGCTCGCGCACGTGTGCTGATCCCGATCGAGGACGGTGATCCTGCACCCCCTCGGTTGTCCTATGGGCAAAGAGTCGAGATCGAAGCGCGACTGCGCCGGCCGCACAATTTCAATAATCCCGGATCGTTCGATTACGCGGAGTATCTTGCCCGGCAGCATATCTTCTGGACCGCCAGCGTGCCCCGCAATACGCCCGTCACGGTGATGCCGGGCCGCTGCGGCTCGCGCTTTCTGGCCGGTATCTTCGCGCTGCGAACGGCAGCACTCGACCGCATCGATCGGCTTTACCCGGATCATTACAATTCCGGAATGATGGATGCCATACTGATCGGCGAAACGGCCCACCTGGATCGCATCTGGACGGATGACTTTCGCCGCACTGGAACGTTTCATGCGCTGGTGATTTCCGGAGTGCATGTCACGGTGCTTGCCGCAGTGCTCTTGTTTATCCTGCGCTGGCTGCCTCTTTCCGAGCTGAGCGCTCTCGCGATGACCGCGGCATCGGCGTGGCTGTACGCATTGGTTTCAGGATTCTCCGCTCCCGTGGTGCGGGCGGCTGGAGGTTTCACGCTGTATACGCTAGCGCGGGCATGCTTCCGCCGTGCGCGCGTCATGAACCTTTTGGCGTTGGTGGCACTGGTGTATCTGGCATGGGATCCGCAACAGATCTTCGAAGCCAGCTTCCAGTTATCTTTCCTGTCCGTGGCGGCTATCGGCTCGCTCGCCGCGCCTCTGCTCGAAGCAACCACGGCGCCTTACGCCTTTGGATTGCGCGGAATCGCCAGCACGGATTTGGACGCACACCTCCCGCCTCGCATCGCGCAATTCCGCGTAGAACTGCGCCTGGCTGCGGAGACCTTGTGGCTGTGGACCCGGATACCTTTGCGCTGGGTGCAGGAATCGCTGGCCGCCGGACTTCGCCTGGTGCTTTTCCTATTTGAAATGGTGGTGATCTCAGCCACCATCCAGATCGGTCTGGCGCTTCCCATGGCCGAATATTTCCATCGCGTTTCCTTTACCGGTTTGAGCGCGAACCTGCTGATCGTCCCGGCCATGAACGCGGTAGTTCCTCTGGGCTTCCTGGGGATCTTTACCGGCTGGCACTGGGCCGGATGGCTGGCGGGCGTTCTGTTGCGATTCTCGGCCCGAGTCGCCGGGTGGCACGCCCATCTTGAGCCCGCCTGGCGTGTTCCCGATCCGCCCCACTGGCTGATTTTGTCCTTCGCGGCCGCTCTGGTCGCTAGTGCCATTCTGATCCGTCGCCGCCTGTGGAGGTGGCCGGCGATCACAGCGGTTCTTGGATTATTCGCGCTGCTGCTGTGGCAGCCCTGGCTTCGCGGTCTCCACACCATGGGGACGGGCACGCTCGAAGTCACCGCTATCGATGTTGGACAGGGCGACAGCATTCTGGTGGTCCTGCCCCAGGGCCAAACGATCCTGGTGGATGGCGGCGGACGCCTGGTCTACGGCCGCCAGCGGAAATCTAATCTGGATATCGGCGAGGACGTAGTCTCGCCCTACTTATGGAGCCGCGGAATTCGGCGCATCGATGTGATCGTCGCCACGCACGCACATCAGGACCACATAGGAGGCTTGGCGGCCCTAGTCTCGAACTTCCGGCCAAACATTCTGTGGACGGGAGCCAATCCGCCCCCGGAGTTACTCGATCTTGCGGGCCGCCTGGGAATCCCCGCAGTTCGGCAGCACCCCGCCGGACCGTTCCCGCTATCGGGAGCGCGGATCGAAGTTCTGGCCCCGGCCGAGGACTACGCAGCGGCGAAACCCGGCAACAACGACTCCCTGGTGCTTCGGATCAGCTACGGCTCGCGATCCTTCCTGCTAACCGGGGACATGGAGCGAGTCATCGAAGCCCAACTCCTGGCTTCTGGCGCCGATCTCCATGCGGACGTCCTCAAAGTTGGCCACCACGGCTCGCGTACTTCCAGCATCCAAGCGTTCCTGGATGCCGTGTCACCCTCGGTTGCCCTGGTTTCCGCAGGATTTGAGAATGGGTTTGGCCACCCCCACCGGGATGTCCTGGCGCGGCTCTCAGCCCGGCATGCGGCTATCCTTAGGACCGATCTGGACGGCCGCGTGACCGCCCGCACCGACGGCCGCCGCCTTTGGTTCGAGTCGCAAGGGTGGCTGGGACAGCCCCAACATCTTCATTTTCCGATGGATTTGTTACAATAAGCAGTGTACGACTGCGTATTTTCGCGCTCGCAAAGGCATCGTTAGTGCGTCTACCTTTCTTTTTGCTCGCGTCCGCGGTTCTCACCGTAGCCGTTCACGCCGCCGACATCCCGCCGAACTACGCGACCCCTGACAACCTCAGCAACGTCATCCAGCGCTATCTGGCTGCTCAGCAATCCCAGCAGGAGGCCATGCGAGGGGCCAGGATGGAAGTCGAAATTGACGCCCAGCTTCCCAGCCTCGAAAAGAAGGGTAAGCTTAAGGTTCTGCGGATGATTACCAAGATCGGCCAGATCACGTTCCAGCCCATCGGGCAATTTATCGGCGATCCGGTTGTGAAGAAAGAAGTTATCGGTAAATACTTGGAGCTGGAGCAGGACGAACGTCAGAAAGGGTCCATCGGGATCACGCCGGCCAACTACAAGTTCCAGATCAACGCCATCATTACGGAAGACGAGCACCAGACCTATATTTTCAAGCTCACTCCCAAACGCAAAGCCGTGGGATTGTTCAAAGGCGAGCTATGGCTGGATGGCGCTACCGGCATGCCGCTCAAAGAGGTCGGGCAGATGGTCAAGAGCGGGTCCGCGTGGCTGAAAAGCATCCGCTTCGTGCGCGATTACGAAATGCGCAACGGCATATCGATTTTGAAGCATCTGCAGAGTACCGTGGATGTACGCGTGGTCGGGAAAGCTGAGTTGAACGCCAGCTATAGCAACCCGACGTGGCAAGAGGATGAACAGGCCGCCAATGGCGCAAGCGTCCCATAGTCTAAGGAATTCATAATTCATGAGAACGCTCTTCTTAAACCCGCCTTCGTTTGAAGGCTTCGACGGCGGCGCCGGATCGCGCTGGCCCTCCACCCGCGAAGTTGAATCGTATTGGTACCCGGTATGGTTGTGCTATCCCGCCGGAATGCTCGAAGACAGCAAAGTGGTGGATGCACCCCCGCACGGGATCTCCATCGAGCAAACCGTGGCCATGGCCAAGGATTTCGAGCTGTTGGTTCTGTACACGTCATCGCCCGGCTTTCACGTGGACGTGAAGATCGCGGAGATGATGAAGGATGCGAACTCCAAGCTGCAGGTGGCGTTCGTCGGACCGCCCGTAACCATCGAGCCCGAGAAAGCCCTGAGCGCCACCAAGGCCATCGATTTCGTGGTGCGGCGCGAGTTCGATCATCAGATTGCAGCCTATGCCAAGGGCACGCCGCTCTCAGAGCTTCCCGGCGTGAGCTATCGAAAAGGCAGCGAAATCATCCACACTCCGGAAGGTCCGGTGATCGAAAACCTGGACGAGCTGCCATGGGTTTCGAAAGTCTACAAGCGCGATCTGGATTTCCGCAAGTACAACGTACCTTTCCTGCTCAATCCGTTCATGTCGTTCTACACTTCGCGCGGCTGCCCGGCGATGTGTACTTTCTGCTTGTGGCCGCAGACGCACTCCGGCCATCGCTGGCGCTTGCGCTCGGTTCAGGACGTCGCCAACGAGTGCCGCTTTGTGCTGGAAAACTTTCCCGGCCTGAAGGAAATCTTCTTCGACGACGACACCTTCAATTACAAGAAAGCTCGTACGCTGGAATTGTGCGCCGAGCTGAAGAAGCTCAATTTCACCTGGAGCTGTACTTCGCGCGTCACCACCGATTACGAAACCCTCAAGGCTATGAAGGAAGCCGGCTGCCGGCTGCTGATCGTGGGATACGAATCCGGAGACGAGCAGATCCTGCGCAACATTAAGAAGGGCGCAACCGTGGAGGGCGCTCGCCGCTTTACCCGGGACGCCCATAACCTGGGCCTGGTGATCCACGGCGATTTCATCGTGGGGCTGCCCGGCGAAACCCGCGAAACCTTGCGCAATACCATTGATTTCGCCAAAGGTCTGGACACCGAGACCATCCAGGTCTCGATTGCGCACGCCTATCCGGGCACGGAGTTCTACGACTTCGCCAAAGCCAATGGCCTGGTGCAGCTCAAGATGTCCGACGATGAAGGCCACCAGCTCCCGCAAGTGGTTTATCCGGGTATTCTCGAAAAGGGCGAAATGATGGAGTGGGTGGATCGTTTCTACGACGAATACTATTTCCGCCCCAAGGCCGCGTGGCGCATCGTGCGCAAATCGATTTTCAACAACAACGAGCGCAAACGGCTCTACAAAGAGGCCAAGTCGTACATGAGCCTGCGTTCCAAGCGCAAGCAATACGTCGCTGATGAGAAGGCCACGGCACTCAGCGGAGCGGGCGATCGGGTTTAGCGCTTCGGCAAACCTTCCGGATGAGTCTACAAATGCGATGGAAGACGCCCGCCTTCGCGGCGATCGTCGTCCTTAGTAATGTGGTGGGGAACTTGTTCCTGAAATGGGGCATGGGCCAAGCCAATGAAATCACGCCATCGCCCCTGTCCTTCCTCCACGCCATTTTCAACCCGTGGGTGAGCCTTGGAATCTGCCTCCTGATCGTGTGGCTGCTGAGCAAGATGTTCTTGTTGAGCTGGGCCGATCTGAGCTTTGTGCTTCCAGTCACGGCCTTCGGCTATGTCCTCACTACAATATTCAGCCATCTGTTCCTGGGAGAACACATTACGACGGCTCGCTGGGCGGGCACCTTTCTGATTGCGGCCGGTAGCATCCTGGTCGGCCTCGGGACTCCGCATACCGGAAAGTCAACGTGAAGGCCTGGCTTCTTCTCGCCGTCATCATCGGCTCCACGGTGACCTCAGATCTACTGCAGAGCCACGAGATGAAACGTCATGGAGAGATCCATGATTTTCGGCCCAGCGGAGTGGGCCGTGTACTGGCCACGCTAGCCCGCAAGAGGAATTTGATTCTCTCCGTGGTGTGCATGGCTGTGTCCTTCTTCGCCTTTATGCCGCTCGTACAGGTGGCCGACTTGAGTTTCGCGGTCCCCGCTTCAGCCGGCAGCCTGGTGATCGAAACGATTCTGGCCCGCGTGGTCCTCAACGAGCGCGTGGACTCGCGCCGTTGGATCGGTGCGGCACTGGTGGCGGGCGGAGTATGGCTGCTGGCATTGTGATTCTACTTGCCATCTCTGCTGCGGCTGGAGTCTATCAACTGCTCGCCTTGATCGCCTGTCTAACGTTTAGGCGACAGCCTTTGGCCGCGGGCCCCGGGCCCCTGGCCCCAGGCATCAGCATTCTAAAACCGTTGTACGGTATCGACGGCGCATTGCGAGAAGCGATTCGTTCGCATACGGTTCTTGAAGGCGAGTACGAATTCCTATGCGGCGTCCGCGAAGGAGATGCAGCGGCGCAGGTGGTCGCTGATTTTCCCAAGGTGCGTTTGATTCCCTGCACTACGGTAACCCCTAACCGCAAAGTCGGCTCGCTGATCGATCTGGCGCGCGCCGCCCGCCATCCAATCCTGGTGGTCAACGACGCCGATATCCGCGTGGAGCCGGACTACCTGGCGCACGTAACGACACCTTTGTCCGATCCAGCCGTCGGCCTGGTTACCTGTATGTTTCGTCCCGAAGGCGACACCACGGCATCCCGATTCGAAGCGCTGGGTGTGGCTACGGACCTGGTTCCATCGATGATCGTCGCGCGCGCCCTGGGCGTGAAGGACTTCGCATCCGGAGCAACCATGGCATTCCGGCGATCCGACCTGGAACGAATCGGCGGGTTCGAAGCAATCGGAGGCTACCTCGCCGACGATTATCAACTGGGGCATCGCATCCACAGTCTCGGCCTGAAATGCGTGTTGAGCGACGCCATTGTCGCGACGCATCTGGGAGGGGGCTGGGGCGACGTTTGGCGGCACCAGGTTCGCTGGGCCCGCACGGTGCGCGTCTCCAAGTTTTGGGGATACGTGGGCCTTCCTCTGGCCTTCGCTTCGGTGTGGGCTGTCGCATTGATCGCGGCGGGCTATTGGGGCTGGGCCCTGGCGCTATTGGCCGTCCGCATGGCAATGGCGATTGCAGGCGGCTGGCTCGTGCTGCGCAGTCCCGACGTTCTCCGGATGTTGCTCTTGGTTCCGCTACGCGATCTGTTTACGGCGGCAGCATGGCTGGGCGGCCTCTTCGGTAATACGGTCCTGTGGCGCGGCCAGCGTTTACCCATCGACCGGGAAGGTCGAATTGAGAATCGCGGATAGGCGTTACTGCTTGGTCAGACCCTCGGTCAGCTCGATGCGAGTGCCGTTGGGGTCGGTGAGGAACGCGATCTTGAGTCCGAACTGCTTGGTCATATCGGTCGGGCCCGAATCGAGTTTGATTCCGTCGGCCTGGAGCTTCTTGGCGAATGCATCCAGATCCTTGACCTCGAATCCGATGTGATCCAGGAAGCGGCCTGCCGTCGGCGCCGGAGGAGCCGGCGGAGCTGCGGGTGCACCATCCTTACCCTTGCCGCCCCGGCCGCCCGCACCCAGGAAATCGACGATGCCGCCAGGGATTTGGGCGCCCTTCTGTCCAGGGCGGCGTTGCCCTTCGGTAGCGCCGAAGGTCTTGAGATACCATTCGCGGGTGGCATTCGGATCAGCTACGGACAAATGGAAGTGGCTGAATGCTGTGTCAGTCGGAAGCGCGGTATCTTCCTGGACCTCAATGATCACATCATTCGGGAAGGTCACGAAAGCCTGTACATTCGGAGTTAGTTCCTGCACGTTCAGGCCAGCGGCTACAGCCTTCGCCTTAAGCGCGGCGAAACTCTTCACCGAGAAACCCATATGATCCGCGACCGAACCCTTGGAACCGCCGCTGGGGCTGGCGCCTTTGGCCTGGGTCATGATGAAGAAAATCCCCGGAAGCTTCACCATCGTGAGCGGCCCGGCGTTCACGGGCGTGCCGCCCAGAACGCTGATGATCGTTTTCTGGTACGCCGTAGGATCCGCGGTCACGATATGAATATGTCCCGTGGAAATGCCCGTAGGGTTCGGAGGCGCCGTTTGCGCAAAGAAAGCGACCGAAGCGGCGATCAAAGAGACGGGGATGAGTAGCCAACGCATGGCGGCTATAGTATCACGGCGAACGCTCTAGCGGCTGGTTTCGGTGGCCAATCGGCTTGCCACCGGCCGATCTTGCCCAGCGTATTTGTTGCCGATTTTCTTGTAATACGGGACTTCCACTCGCGAAGATAGCTGCTCGAAGGTGAAGGAGCAGATTCGCATGCCTGGATAGAGCGCCACCGGCATCACGCCCAGATTGCTGAGCTCCAGCGTCGCCCGGCCGCGCCAGCCCGGATCGAACAGCCCGGCAGTTCCGTGCACGATGATTCCGATCCGGCCCAGGCTCGACCGGCCCTCGAGACGTCCCAGGACGTCGTCGTCCAGCTCGAGTGTTTCCTCGGTAATCGCCAGCGCGAATTCGCCCGGCTGCAGGATGAAGGGATCGCCCTGCGCGACAGTAATGGTCCGCATCAGGTCCTGGATGGCGATTTTCTGCCGCAAGTCGATCAGCGCATGGCGGCTATGTTCGAAAATGCTGAATTCCTCGCCCAGCCGGAAATCGACCGAGCAGCTTCCGTACTGATCGGGCGGAAGAGCGGGCGAAATCTTGATCTTGCCTTCCGTCAAATAGCGCCGGATATCGACATCGGAGAGAACCATCTCTTGATCATAGAGTTTTTTCCTGATGCCCGCGATTAGGGTAGAATCTCAAAATCATGAAGCACTGCCTGCTGATTCTTGCTGTCTTGCTTTTCGCTTCGATCCTTGCGGCCCAGCCGTCCATCGACGCAGGAGGCATTCTCAACGTGAGCAGCGCGCAGCCTACGCTTGCGCCTAATGTCGTGTTCGTTATCTACGGCAAGAACCTGGGGCCTGCGACGATCGTGGTCGCCGCCGCACCGAACTACCCGACCATCCTGTCGAATACAGCCGTCACGTTCACGAACATCAATGGAGGCTCGGCCATTAATGCGTTCATGTACTACACCGTAGCCGGCGCTGTCACTGGCATACTTCCGTCGTCCACACAACCGGGGACGTATGCCGTCCGTGTCATCTATAACGGGCAAACCAGCAGCCCGCAGAATGTGACGGTGGTCGCCCGCCACTTCGGTATCGCTACAGCCAATGGAGCCGGCACCGGCGTGGCTCAGGCCACCATGGCCAACGTGAATGGCGGTTATAGTCTAAGTCGCTATACCACTAGCGGGGCGGGAGGCGTCGGTAACTTTGTCAATTCCCCCACCCACGGCGGCGATTCGATTTCGCTTTGGGGCACGGGTGGCGGCGCGGACGCAAAAAATGACACAGGCGATTCCTCGGGCGATCAGACGGCCGCAGGAAATTTCAAGGTGACGGTGGGCAGTCGAGTGATCACTCCCGTCTATACCGGCGCCGTCGCGGGGTATCCCGGCTTGTGGGTGTTGATTTTTACTCTGCCTGCGGACGCCGATCCGGATTGCTACGCGCCCCTGCAAGTCAGCGCCAACGGGGAGCTCAGCAATGCCGTAGTGCTTCCAATTGCCGCAGCCGGTCAGAGCGTCTGCTTCGATCCGCAACTGACGCCGGGTATCCTCTCGAAGCTGGACTCCGGAGGCAGCATTACAGGCGCTGCGTTCGGAATCTTCAAACTTGTCGACGCGCCGAGCGGGACCGCGTCTGAAGGCGCGAGCGGGGGAGTCTACCGCTGGACCGCTGCTCAATGGGCTGGGGCGGCGCCCTCGCGCCCCCGGGTTGGGAGCTGCAGCGTTTACGACAGAACGGTTCCGGCGAATGTCGCGGATCCCTTTTCACCGAGCGTGTCTCTCGACGCCGGAAGCGCTCTCGGGCTGACCGGACCTGGTCTAGGCCCGGTTGCACTTACAAGAAACGTGGTAACAACCGGTCCCATTTACTTTTTCATCGCGAGTCCCGGCACCGTCGTCGGCGGCACGTATACGTTAACCGGAGGAAGCGGGACCCAGGTGGGGGCCTTCAGTACTTCAACCAACATTCCCACCAGCTTCACCGTGACGAATTTTAGTTCCATCACGACGGTGAATCGTTCTCAGCCGCTGGTGATCAATTGGACCCAGACTGGGGCCGATCAGGTCTACATCATTGTCAGCACCGCAAGCCAGGTCGGAGCGAACAGTCATCTTGTCACGGTCAACTGCATCGCGCCCGCAGGACCAGGGACATTCTCCGTACCAGTGAGTGCGCTTTCTCAATTGCAACCAGCTTCCACTTCGGGCGCCAGTTTTGGAACCATCGCAGTGGAAGCGAACGGCACTCCAGGATCGTTCACGGCGAGCCTCACCAGCGGAGGACAGCTCGATTTCGGCACTTTTGGCTCCATTCTGGGTGTTTCCAAGAACATCGGAGTTCAATAATCGCGCTCAGTCGGGCTAAACTAGAGCATGGCTACCACCAAAATCGGTATTAACGGATTCGGCCGGATCGGCCGCAACGTACTACGGGCGTCGCTCGACCGCTCGGATTTGGAGATCGTCGCCACCAACGATCTCACTGACACGAAAACCCTGGCGCACTTGTTGAAGTACGACTCGGTTCTGGGTCCTCTGCACGGCACCGTGAAGCAGGACGCCGACGGGATCGTCGTAAATGGAAAACGGATTCACGTTTACGCCATCAAAGATCCGGCGGAGATCGATTGGTCCAAGTTCGGTGTTGAGATCGTGGTCGAATCCACCGGACGATTCACGGATGCCGCGGACGCCAAGAAGCACCTGCGTGGCACGGTCAAGAAAGTCATCATCTCAGCGCCCGGCAAGAATGAAGACGTCACCATCGTCATGGGCGTCAACGATTCTTCCTACGATCCGGCCAAGCACAACATCATTTCCAACGCTTCCTGCACCACCAACTGCCTGGGGCCCGTGGTGAAGGTGCTGCATGAAAAGTTCGGCATCGAGAAGGGTTCGATGACGACCATCCATAGTTACACCAACGACCAGCCGATTCTGGATTTCCCGCACAAGGATCTTCGCCGGGCGCGCGCGGCCGCGATCAATATGATCCCCACGACCACCGGCGCCGCCAAGGCCATCGGGCTGGTGATGCCGGAGCTTAAAGGCAAACTCGACGGCTACGCCATGCGGGTTCCCACGCCAAACGTCAGCGTCGTCGATCTGGTGGCCGTGCTCTCGAAATCGACTACCGCCGAAGAAGTCAACGCCTCCTTGAAAGCTGCGGCTGACGGGCCGCTCAAGGGCATCCTGGCTTACACCGAAGATCCCGTGGTTTCCACGGATATGATGCACAATCCCAACAGCTCCATCGTCGATTCGCAGCTGACCAAAGTGCTGGGCGGGAATCTGCTGAAAGTCGTCTCCTGGTACGACAACGAATGGGGCTACTCGATGCGCGTGATCGACCTGGCAGCATACCTCGCTAAGAAGGGCTTGTAGCACCGCAAGTCATAGGGAATAGGACATTTCCTCGCTAGGTTTGTCTTTGAGTTGGTCGATGCTCAATGCATGGATCCTCGCAAAGACCGACTACCTGGCCTCTCGCTATTCCTGTGCGGCTGGGCGTTGCTCTCGGTTACGGCGGCCTGGGCGGACGATCCGCAGCAGGATTTAAGCTCCCTCACGTTGGAGCAACTGATGAGCATCACCGTGGACGCGGTAGCGCTGCATCCACAAACCTTGCGGGATGCGCCTGCGAGCGTCACTGTTATCACTGCCGAGGATATCTATAAGTATGGCTATCGCACGTTGGGCGAGGCGATGGAATCAGTTCGCGGCTTCACCCTCAATTACAACCGGACCTACACCACCGTCGGCGTGCGAGGTTTCAACTTGCCATGGGACTATGGCAGCCGCATTCTGGTGATGGTCAATGGGAACAACATGGCCGACCACGTCTTCGATTCCATGCTCTGGTTCGGCGACGATTTCCCCATCGACATGCATCTGGTAAAGCGGATCGAGATCATTCGAGGTCCATCCTCCGCGCTGTACGGCAGCAACGGAGAATTCGCCACCATTAACGTTGTCACCAAATCACCAGACGAAGCCGGCCCTCCCGCTCTGACCACCCGATTCGGCAGCTTCGGCGAGAAGCAAGCCCAGATGATGGCGGCTGTACCTATAGCCAACCGCGCGAAAGTACTGCTTTCCGGGACGGTTTTCAATAACAGCGGAGAAAGTCCCTTATACTTCCCTGGTCTCGATACGCCCGACACAAATCACGGACAGGCCATCCGCATGGATGGGGAGAGGGGCTATCATTTTTTCTCGAACCTGACCTGGCGTAACTGGAACATCACCGCCAGTCTTTCCAATCGCAACAAGATCCAGCCGGTTTCCTGGGGGGACACCGTCTTCAACGATCGCGGAACGCATGTGGACGAAAGTGCAAATTATGTGGACGCAACGTACACGCGCGAATTTGCCCGAGGCGCCTTGCAATGGCGGACCTCCTACAACCAGGATCATCTGCGCGGTCGATTCGAGTTTCCGCTCGGTTCTGATGTGGAGGACAATCGCTCGCACTCCGACAGCGATTGGATCGAGAGCCAGTTGACGTATCGCTTCGACGTCGCACACGTGGGAAGCCTTACGGCGGGCATCGACACCCAATTCGATCTGCGCACTTTTCAGGGCTCGGAAGACATCTCGCCCGTGCCTATCGAGTTCGTGAACATCCGACGCGGAGATAAAATGTACGCCCTCTTCCTTCAGAACGAGAGGAAGTTATCGAGTCATTGGAGACTGGATCTGGGAATGCGTTGGGACGGTTCAGCCTATCGCCGCAGCTTCGTCTCGCCTCGTGCCGCTTTGATCTATCAGCCATCCGTCGATTGGACGTACAAGTTCCTGTATGGACGCGCCTTCCGGAATCCCAGCGTCTTCGATCTGTTTTTCGACGACGGTCAGACGGCCGTGGCCAATCCGAACGCCCGGCCGGAGAAGGTGGACACTATCGAAGCGGACGTCGAGCGCAGGCTGGGGAAGCGGATGAACCTGGTGACGGCGGCCTATGCATACCGGCTGCGCGATTTTCTGGTCGGTGTGTATACTCCCGACGGGATCGCTCAGACACAGAACGCGGGCAAGATTCACGCCAAGGGATTCGAGGTGGAGTTGCAGGCGCGGCCTTCGGCCTGGCTGGAGGCTGCCGCCAGTTACTCGATCCAACAAGCGGACGACGACTTCGCCAAAGTGGAACTGCCCAACTCGCCGCGGCATCTGGCCAAGCTGCACTTCGCCGTGCCCCTGGGGCGCAAGTTCGACTTGAGCAGCGGCATGCAGTACATCAGTTCGCGGGCAACTCTTGCGGGAGCTTCCGTACCCCCTGCTTACCTGGCCGATTTCACCGTCGCATCCAGGCGGCTGCTCTCCAATTTCGATATCCGCGCCGGCCTGAGAAATGCATTCAATCGAAACTATTCCGATCCGATCGCGCTGAATCCGCGGGTCGATAGCATGCAGCAAACCGGACGCACCTTCTTCGTGGAGCTAATTGTCCACGGCATGCAATAAAATTCTCTAGCCCATCGCGGCGATCACCGCGTCGGTGAACCCCGTGGTCGTTCCCTTGCCTCCGACATCCGGTGTGGTGTGTTTCCCGCCGGCGTAGACTTTTTCAACTGCCGCCTGCAAGCGTGCGCCGGCTTCAGTCTCATTTAAGTGGGCCAGCATCAGAGCCGACGACAACATCATCGCCGTGGGATTCGCGATTCCCTTGCCGGCGATGTCAGGAGCCGACCCGTGCACGGCTTCGAACACGGCGTCCTTTTCTCCCATATTCGCGCCCGGCACCATGCCCAGTCCGCCGACCAGTCCCGCTGCGAGATCCGAAACGATATCGCCATAGAGGTTGGGGAGCAAGAGAACGTCGAATGTCTCCGGCCGCACCACCAGTTGCATGGCTGCGTTATCCACAATCAACTCTTTGTATTCGATGTGCGGATACCGCGCCGCGACTTCGCGGCAGCAGCGCAGAAACAGTCCATCCGCCAGCTTCATGATGTTGGCCTTGTGGATGGCGACCACTTTCTTGCGCCCGGTTTTCTGGGTGTAAGCGAAGGCGTATTCGGCGATGCGAATGGAGGCGACGCGCGTGATTACCTTCAGGCTGGTGACCACGTCCGTGACCACTTCGTGTTCCAGACCCGAATACAGGTCTTCGGTATTCTCACGGAAGATCACCATGTCGATCTTGTCGTCCTGAAAACGCGTAACCACCCCCGGCATGGAGCGCACCGGCCGCACGTTCGCGAACAAATCCAGTTTCTTGCGGAGCGCCACGTTGACGCTGGTATAGCCGCCGCCCACGGGGGTGGTCACGGGCCCTTTTAAACCCACGTGAGTTCGCTCCAGGCTTTCGACCACGTGGGGCGGCAGCGAGACGCCCGTTTTCAGGATGATATCGGCGTTTAACTCCGCCACTTCCCAATCGATCTTGACGCCTGTGGCGTCCACCGCGCGGCGCGCCGCTGCGGAGACCTCGGGCCCGATTCCATCACCCGGGATCAGCGTAACTTTATGAGACATCGTTTTATTGTATCGGGAGTGTCTCAAGTGAGCTGCTTTTAACGTGCCACCCCCGAAACTTCCGCTCGCCTCCGTGGTTTGACCGTACAGAAGGCAAGGAGGCCTATCAAAACATGAAACGGGTGATCATCAGCATTCTGGGTTGCGCACTTTTGACCGGCACAGCCGCGCAGTCCTTCGCGGCCGACGAAAAAGAAGGCACGATCAAGCAACGCAAGGAAAATCAGCAGAAACGCATCGCCAAGGGCGTCGAGAACGGCTCGCTGACACCTCGCGAGACGGCTCGCATCGAGCGCAATGAGTCCAAGATCGATAAGGAAGTCCGTCAGGACCGGAAAGCGAACGGGGGCAATCTGACCAACAAGGAAAAGGCCCGGATCAATCGCCAGCAGAATCGGGTGAGCAAGGAAATCTACAACCAAAAGCACGACGATCAGACCCGGAAATAGGGGACTTTTCGACCATTCGCGCCATTCACCGGCCCCGATCCGCCGTTGGCCGAATTCCCCGCGGTCCGCCCGGCCGGTCCTGCTAGGATCACTTACGGGAAGCTGAAATTAGCATGGACGCGGATCGCTGGGAACAGAGAAATCGGGAGCGCATGGAACGGCACCGGCTCCGTATGGAGCAGCGCCAGGAGCGCTGGGCTCGGCGTACGAACGCGTGCGGCGGCCCCAACGCCACGGGCGGAATGATCATAGGACTGGCCGTCATCGCAGTGGGCGTCCTGTTCCTGCTCCGCAACGTCGGGATCGTGTATTTCGACGATATTTGGCAGTACTGGCCGGTCATTCTCATCGTGGTCGGCCTTTCCAAGCTGGTCAATCCGTACAGCGCCTCCAATGTCCTTAGCGGGATTATTATGGGCGGGATTGGCACCGTCTTTCTGCTCCGGAATCTCGGATACATCTACGGCGATGTTTGGTCCTACCTGTGGCCCGGCATCCTGATCGCGGTGGGTCTCTCGATTCTGGTAAAGCATCTGGAGCGCGCCCACGGGCCTCCATCCCCTGCGGGCACGAGCACTTCGTTTTCGCCCGGCGCCGCATTCCCGTCGGCGACCACCTCGAGCAGCAATTTCCTGCACGCGGAAAACGTATTCAGCGGCACGCGTCAGAAGATCGAATCGCAGGATTTTGAAGGGGGTAGAATTGCGGTGTTGTTCGGCGGGGCAGAGATCGACTTGCGTAGCGCCGGAACCAAGCGCGACGAGATCACGATTAAAGCCGAGGCTGTCTTCGGCGGCATCGAGTTGTGGGTGCCCGCGCACTGGCAGACCATCGTGCGCGGTACAGGCGTGTTCGGCAGCTTCGAGGATAAAACCTTTCCGGCTGCGCCCGGTGCGACGGTCAAAGCACCGCGGCTGCTGATCACGGGCAGTGCGGTATTCGGATCGGTCATCGTGAAAAACTGATGCATCCGATCTTCCGCAACACCAGCAGCATGACCGCCTATCTGGCGCTGTGGATCGTCCTGGCCGGCATGCTGGCAGCCTTGATTCGCGTTCCCAGTGATCTGGGCTGGAGCCAGGCGCTCTCTGTTTCCGTGCCGATGTGCCTGTTCTACGCGTTTGTGTGCCTCACGCCGTGGTACCTGTGCCGCGCATTTCCTTTGGGATCCCCGCGCGTGGCGCGATTGCTGATTAACCAGCTGGGCGCAGCAATCCTGGCATGCGCACTGTGGATCGGCCTGGCGCGGCTGCTGGCCTTCGCCATGGACCTGGGCCCGGGACTCAATCCGGCCGTCCCGCAGTTGATCGTGGTCGGGTTCTTGTTTTATCTGATGTCCGTGGCGTTGCACTACGCGCTGCTGGCGGTGGAAGCCTCGCGCGAAGCCGCGCTGCAAACCCGCGACGCGGAACTCCGCGCGCTCAAATCGCAGATCAATCCGCATTTCTTATTTAATTGCCTGAACTCCATCAGCGCGCTGACCAGCACGGATCCGGTACGGGCGCGCGATATGTGCGTCCGGCTGTCCGACTTTTTGCGCAACACGCTGGGGCTGGGGGAACGCGAGAGCATCCCGTGGCGCGAAGAACTCGACCTGGCCCGCACCTACCTCGAAGTGGAACAGATCCGCTTCGGCTCCCGGCTGAACGTCGAAATGCAAATGGACGAAGCCTGTTCGGAATGCCAGGTGCCGCCGCTGGTGCTGCAACCATTGATTGAAAACGCCATCAAGCACGGCATCGCGACGATGGTGGAAGGTGGAACCGTCCGTCTCCAGGGCCATGTCGAAAACGGCAATTTGGCGATTCGTGTCGAGAACAGCTTCGATCCCGAAGCTCCTTCGCCTCGCCGTCACGGCCTGGGCTTGCGCAACGTGCGCAACCGGTTAGCGACGCGCTTCGGAGATGCGGCGCGCCTGAACCTGGCCGCTGCCGATAACCGCTACTCAGCCGAAATGATATTTCCATGCCACCGGGCCAACCCCCCAGTCACCAAATGAAACTACGCGCGATTACAGTGGACGACGAAGATCTGGCTCGCCAGATCCTGCGGGAGTATCTGGAGAAAACCGGCGACGTGGAGATCGTGGCGGAATGCGCCAATGGCTTCGAAGCCGTCAAGGCTGTCGGCGAGCACCGTCCGGATCTTCTCTTCCTCGATATCCAGATGCCCAAGCTGGACGGATTTGAGGTTCTGGAGTTGATCGACCCGCCGGTGGCGGTGATCTTCGTCACTGCCTACGATCAGTACGCGCTGAAGGCTTTCGATGCGGCCGCCGTGGATTATCTGCTGAAACCGTTTTCTTCAGAGCGTCTGGGTAAAGCCGTGGAGCGTGCTCGCGCCTTGCTGAGCGAACCGCATCCCCGGGCTCTGCAAGCCGCGGAGCTGGCGGCTGCGGCTCGTCCACCGGGGCAGGCGCTGGAACGCGTGGTGGTAAAAGACGGGACCAAGGTGCACATTATTCCCATCGCCAAGCTCGACTACGTGGAGGCGCAGGACGATTACATCGCGCTGCATAGCGAAAAGAAGAGCTACCTGAAGCAGCAGACCATCTCGAGCGTCGAAGAGCAGCTCGACCCATCCCGCTTCGCGCGCGTCCACCGGTCCTATATCGTGAACCTGGAGCGCATCGCCCGTATTGAACCGTACACGAAAGATAGCCGCGTGGCGGTGTTGCAGGATGGCACGCAGCTGGCCGTGAGCCGGTCGGGCTATGCGCGGTTAAAGGAACTGCTCGGAGATAACGTCTAAGACCACAGGCTGAAGGCCTGTGTCCCCTACCGCACTACTCCCGCCATGGGACTGCTCGCCGCGGCGTACAACTTCTTAGGCATCCGCCCGGCGAGATACGCGTAGCGGCCCGCCTCGACGCCCAACTTCATGGCCGTCGCCATGCCCACCGAATCTTCGGCTGCGGCGATGGCGGTGTTCATCAACACGCCGTCGAAGCCTAACTCCATGGCGATGGCCGCATCGGATGCCGTACCCACGCCCGCGTCCACGATGAGCGGAACCTGGTGAATCATTTCGCGCAGGATCCGTAAATTTGTCAGATTCTGAATACCCAGGCCGCTGCCTATCGGTGCTGCGAGTGGCATCACGGCAGCTGCTCCCGCATCGATCAGGCGGCGTGCGTTGATCAGATCGTCATTGGTGTAGGGCAGTACTACAAAGCCTTCTTTTGCCAACACCCGGGTGGCTTCCAGTAAACCTGTGTTGTCCGGAAACAGCGTTTGCTCGTCTCCGATCACTTCCAGCTTCACCCAGTTGGACATGCCCGCTTCACGCCCCAGCCGCGCTGTGCGGATGGCTTCCTCGGCCGTATAGCAGGCCGCCGTATTCGGCAACAAAAAATACTTCGAGGTGTCGATGTAATCCAGTAGCGATTCCTGCGACCGATCGAGATTGACGCGGCGTACCGCCACTGTGATCACTTCCGCGCCTGAAGCTTCGTGGCAACGCGCCATTTCCTGAAAACTGCGGTATTTCCCAGTGCCCACAAACAGCCGCGACCGGAACGCGCGGCCCGCGATGGTCAACATATCCATAGGTTTATTGTAGAGCGCAGTTAAATGGCGCAGCGCGCGTGCCCTATCGAAGAAATCCCTGAAAGCCGATGCATGGAGATGAGGGAGCGCGCGCGGACAACTCGCCCTCGCGATCCAGAGGCCTAACAGGATGAAACAGAATAACTTAGTCAAGCTCATCGGCATTGCACTGGTGGTTGCAATTATCGCCACTGGCGTGTTTTACGGTTTGTTCGTGACCAAATTAAGCAGCAGCACCGGCAGCGGGAAAATGGTAGTGGTAGCCGCCAAGCCGATTCCCGCAGGAACCGTGCTGGCGGAAAACGATCTTCAGTCCATCCCCTGGTCCGGCGAACAGACGCCCTCCGGAGCGTTCGACACGCCCCAGCAAGTAACGGGACACACCGTCCTCGAGCCGCTGTCGCAAGGCGAGCCGGTACTCTCCTCGCGCCTGGCAGCTGGGGGACAGGCCGGCGGGACCGGGGTTCCGTCCGGAATGCGGGCAGTTTCCGTGCATGTTTCCGATTCGGGCGGCGTGCTCGCCATGTTACGTCCTGGGCAGAAAGTGGATGTGCAGGTCCTGCTCACCCGCAAGAGCGGCAACGCCGAGCCCGAGCTTCGAACCATCCTCGAGGGCGCTCCGGTCCTTTCTGTGAACCCAACCCCGGAACCGGTCTCACAGGGAGGCACCTTGCCTACCGTCACCCTGCTGACGAATCCGGCCGACGCGGACACCCTGGCTCTGGCCGATTCCGGCGCGCGTGTGCGTCTGGCGCTGCGCAACCCGCTGGATGAGGCGACCCGTTCGCGTACTCCGATGACCTTCGATACGCTTTTGCGCCCCAGTGGCCAGGCGTCTTCGCCCGTTGCGGTTCCAGCGGCCATAACCAAGATTCGGTAGGACGATTCAGAGGCTCACGGAGCATTCTATGTTGATCCTGTCGATCCTGGCCTTCTTCGCCGCGATTTTCCTGCTGGCGGCCATTGTTGTGGCCGTCGCATGGATGGGCTTCGTCAAGCAGACCGGCGAAGCCGAAGAAGCCGCGCACGACACCCTCGAGGATTCCCCAGCCGAAGCGTCCGCCGGCGACTCGCGATTGTTTCGCAACGACCGGCTCAGCAGCCTGAGTTTTTGGGACAACCTGCTCGCCCGGTTTGACTTCATCGAAATTCTCAAGGCGCGCATGGCACAGGCGCAGCTGGAGTGGTCGGTTGGACGCGTCACCGCGCTGATGTTGTTCTGCGGCACAGCCGCCGGGCTGTTGCTGCTGAAAATCGTCCCGGCGTGGGGAGCCTTGGCCGGCGCGATCGGCATCGCATTTTTGCCCTACGGCTACATTCTTCGTGCGCGCGAAAAAAGATTCCGGGCGTTTCGCGATGCGTTTCCCGACGTGCTCGATTCCATGGCGCGTGCGCTGCGGGCCGGTTATCCGCTGCCTGCCGCCGTGGATATGGTGGCTGCGGATTCTGCCGAACCCGTCGCGTCCGAATTGAAGAAAGCCTCCGCCGAGGCGAACCTGGGCATGGGCTGGTCGCGCGCGCTCGAGAATCTGGCACGGCGCATTCCCATCCTGGAAGTAAACGTCTTTATCTCGGCTGTGGTGCTGCACTCCCGTACCGGAGGCCGGCTCGGCGAGGTGCTCACCGGTGTGGCCGAGAATATGCGCGAGGCGATTTCTCTGCAGGGTGAAGTCCGCGCCCTGGCGGCGCATGGAAAACTTACCGGCGTGATTCTCACCATACTTCCTATCGGTATCGCCGGCATGATGCTGATCTTCAGCCCCGGCTACATGATGACGCTCTACCACCATCCCTACGGCAAGACGCTGATCGCCGGGGCTATCGGATGCCTGGTGCTGGCGCAGTTGGTCATCCGCAAGATCGTGGACATCAAAATATGACGACGGGCGAACTCCTTCTCTCATTTTTCCTGTTCACCTTGGCCGCCGTCAGCGCCGCGGGATATGCCTTTGTGCTCAAGCCGTCGCGCGCCGAAGGTGAAAACGGAAACGCCGGCATTCCAATGACCCTCGGCCAGCGCGAGCTTCCGGCGCCCCAGGCCGCCGCCGTGGATATCTTTCGAATGATGGGCGAGGCTCTGCCGGCATGGGCTGCGAATACGACCGAATTACGGCGGGAGCTGGCCGCTGCGGGATATCGCTGGACCTCCGCTGTTTCGGTGCTGCTGGGCATCAAATGCGCCAGCGGGCTGATGCTGGCTGCCGCGGGAGCCTGGGCCGCGGTCACTTTTGGCCAACAGACTTCCGGTGCCTTCATTCCGGCTGCGTGCGGCCTGGCGTTCGGATACATGATCCCGGATCGAATTCTCACGCGACTTTCGCGCCGCCGTTCCGGGCTGCTGCGGCGCGGATTGCCCGCGGCACTGGACCTGATGGTTCTGGCGGTCGAAGCCGGACAGGCGCTGGATGCTTCCATCCTCGATACCAGCCGCGGCCTGCGCATCAGCCATCCGGATCTGGCAGCGGAGTTTACCCAGCTTCATCTGGAACTCAAGGCCAACACTTCCCGCGAAGACGCACTGCGCAATTTTGCCCGCAGAACGCGCGATCCCGAAATTCAGAAATTCGCCGCCCTGCTGATCGATACCGACCGCTTCGGCACCAGCCTTGGACCCGCTCTGCGGGTGCATGCGAAGTACCTGCGCACGCGCTTCCGGCAATCCGCCCAGGAACGTGCCCGCAAGGTTGGCGTTAAGCTGATTTTTCCCGTGTTCTTCCTGATCTTCCCCTCCGTGATCCTGGTCACGCTGGGACCTGCGGTGATGTTGATCGCCACGCAGATGAAGACCATGCTGGGGCCCTAAAGCCCACAAATAGACCAGCAAATCGAGCCGGGTAGGATCCAGATGCTACTCTGAATTCTGCATGTTTCGGAAGCGATTTGAATGGAAGATTCGGGATAAGACCCTGCAACTCGGCGAGCGGACGCTGCTGGTGGGCGTGCTCAACATCACGCCGGATTCGTTTTCTGACGGCGGAAAGTACCTGGATCCCGACCGTGCCTTCGCGCATGCCATCGATCTGGAAGAGCAAGGCGCTGACATCATCGATATCGGCGCGGAGTCCACACGGCCTGGCGCGGTTCGAATTTCCGAAGCCGAGGAGCTGCGCCGCCTGGTCCCGGTCCTCAAGCGTCTGCACAATAAGCTCACGATTCCCTTGTCTGTCGATACCTACAAGTCTGCCGTCGCCCAGAAGGCTCTGGATTTGGGTGCCGATATCATCAACGATCCCAGCGCCCTCACCTTCGATCCGGATCTGGCGCGCACGGTTGGTCAGGCCAATGGCGGCCTGATTCTGAATCACATGCGCGGCTCGCCCGAAACCTGGCTCAAACTGCCGCCGCTCAAAGACGCCATGCAGGTCATTCTTAAGGAATTAGACGCGGCCGTTCACCGTGCGATGCGCGCCGGTCTCGACCGCAAGCAAATCGTGATCGATCCCGGCCTCGGTTTCGGAAAGCGTAAGGAGCAGAACGCCGAAATCCTGGCGCAGCTCGAAACGCTGGCGCGCCTCGAAATGCCGATCATGACCGGACCTTCGCGCAAGCACTTTCTCGCGCGGGAATCGCAGGAAGGAACGGAGTTCGCCACCGCCGCGGCGGTCGCCGCCTGCGTGCTGAGGGGCTCGCACCTGGTCCGGGTTCACGATGTGAAGGCCATGAAGCCCGTGGTGGAAGTGGCCGACGAAATCCTGCGGGCGAGCACCGAGTAACGCGGCGACTGGTTACTTTTTCTGGCACCGCGGGCAGTAGTGGGTCCCCCGCTGGGCTACCAGGATTTTTCGAATCGGCTTCCCGCAGTTGACGCAAGGCTCCCCTTCGCGGCCGTAGGCGCGATGCTCCATCTGGAACCATCCCCGTTCGCCTTCCGCGTTCACATAGTCTGAAATCGACGACCCGCCCAGCTGGATCGCGTGGGTCAGGATTCCCTGTATCGCCCGGTGCAATCTCGCGGCTCGCGTGGCCGTCAGCTTGTTGGCTTGTGTCAGTGGATGAATCCCCGCCGCGAATAGACTCTCATCGGCGTAGATGTTCCCGAGGCCCGCCAGGAAGGTCTGATTCAGTAGCAGCGCCTTCATGCGGGTTGTTCGCTTCAGCCGCACCCGGAACTCGTCCAGGCTGATCTCCAGCGGTTCGGGACCCAGCCGCTTCACGCGCGGCGATTCGCCCGCGCTCCACTCGATGCGGCCGAATTGCCGCGGATCTTGATAGAACAGCATGCCGTCATCCAGTGTGAAGACGCCATGCGTGTGCTGGTTGGTCTGGCCTTGGATGAGCAGCTTGCCGGTCATTCCCAAATGCACCGTCAGCGTCCCCTCATCCAGCTCGATGATGATAAACTTCCCGCGCCGCCTCACCGATTCGATGCGGCGGCCCAACAGACGTTGGGCGAGCTTGGCGCGGCTCCCTGGCGTCACGAATTTCGAGGTGAACTTGCTCTCCAGAATCCGCCGGCCCGCGAGATGGGCAGCCACGGAGCGAACTACGGTTTCAACTTCAGGAAGTTCCGGCATTTAAGGAACGCGGTTTAAGGAACATCGATCAGGATATCGTCGCCCTGGATCTTGACCGGAAATTTGGCGAGCACCAGGCCGTCGTCCATTTCATTCGCTCCTGAGCGGCAGTCGTATTCCCATGCATGCCAGGGGCACACCACAGTAGTACTATGCAGCGCGCCGTGGCCCAGCGGACCCCCAGCGTGGGGGCAAATCCCATCCAGTGCGTGAACTTCGCCTCCAGCGTTGCAGATGGCATACGTCCCTTCGCCAACCAGGGCTTCCATGATGGATCCGGGCGGAAAAGCAGCCAGCGAACCGACTCGTACAAACGGCATATACCCATTGTCCACTGAGTCTTCCCAGGTTATTCCCTAATCTTCCACTTCACCCGGTGGGCGCTTGTGTTTGGGCTTTTTGCGGACGGTGGGGGGCAAAATGGGGCGGGACGGCTTCACCGGACCAACGCGCTCCCGCGCTATAGCGCGGACGTCGTTCTTCTGATTAAAACCCTTTCGGACTGCGCTTTTAGGCTTGCGCTTCATGGTACACTCAGGTTGCAAGGAGGCCCTATGTTAAGACAAATAGGCCCGATGGAGCTGCTGGTTATTCTCTTGGTCGCCCTCTTGTTGTTTGGCGGCAAGAAGATTCCGGAGCTGGCAAAAGGCCTCGGCGAGGGCATTCGGAACTTCAAGGATTCTTTGAAGCCACCCGATGAACCACCCACACAGCGCCCCGACGAAAAGAAGCAGGCGTAAGGCTTCCCGGCGTGCGCCAGCAGTAAAGGCGCGGCCTCAATCGGATTTCTAAGAAAACAAACCCCGGCCCGCGACAGCGGACCGGGGTTTTGCTTTAGATCCTAGGTCGCTGTTACTTTTTTTTTGGGACGATTGCGTCTTTCACGGCCTTGGCGACGCGAAACTTCACCACTTTCTTGGCCGGGATCTTGATCGCTTCGC
>Ga0105245_10000672_pt1 | contig 30935 bp, 27 predicted proteins | sample KBSM54metaG_FD_81523 | JGI IMG/M metagenome (GOLD analysis project Ga0105245, IMG submission 81523) | Miscanthus rhizosphere microbial communities from Kellogg Biological Station, Michigan, USA - KBS M5-4 metaG | ecosystem: Host-associated > Plants > Roots > Rhizosphere > Soil | place...
AAGACGTCGGCTTGCCCGCTCGCAAATGCGTCGATCGCGCCTTGGAGCGTGCCGACGACGACGAAATCGAGATCATCGGTAGGCCAGCCCTGCTCGCGCGCATGCACGAACGACATCAAGTGCGACCCCGACCCGCGCCGGCTGATCGCGTAGCGGCGCCCGCGGACTTCCTCGATGCTTCGGAGATCGGAGCCCGCGGGCACGTGGATCCCCCAGATCAGCGGGGAGACGGTATAGAGGCTGACGATTTTGAAGCCGCCTTGCGCGGCGCCCGCGACCGCGCCTTCGGTCAACAGCATCGCCACATCGAGCTCGCCCGCGCGCAGAGCCGCAGCCATAGCGCCCGAGCCCTCGGGGACGTCGCGCCAAGTGGCGCCGAGATCGTCGAGCGCCCCGGATTCCGCTAGCCGCAGCCACGGCAGATTGAAGTGCTCTGGCACGCCACCAATCTTTATCTCTACCATAGGGTTAAAGACTATTCTTCAGTCGTTACTTTCCGTCCACGCTCAGCGCGAGCACGACGTTGCCCGGCATCCCGCCGCCATGCGGATAGCCCGAGTTCACGATCACGAGACCTCCCGCGATCGCGGGACCTGCGCCGTCTAGCGAGCCGCCTCGGCCGGGGACGCCGTTCACCGTCTCGTACGAGCGGACCGTATCGAAGTCCCAGAGCACAGAGCCGTCCGTGGTCGAGTACGCGCGGACATGGCCATCCATAGAGCCGGACAGCACCGCGCCCGGGATGCCGCTGACGGCGCCCGGTTGCGCGGGGCTGCACCGCGGGCGCTCGCCGCACTCGGCCGGCGGCGTGTGCCAAGCCCGCACGCCGTCGCGCAGCCGCAGCGCAAACATACCGCCGCCCTGCTTCGGGTCCGCGTCCGTGGCCCATGCGTTAGGGACCGGAATCCGGTGAACGTCGGACACCGCGACGTAGACGTTAGTGCCATCGGCGGCCGAGCCCCACTGCACGCCGCCCATCGAGCCGCCCTGCCCGACGCGCTGCTGCCAGAGCATCTCGCCGCCGCGATCCGGGTCGAGCGCGTAGACCACGCCCGACTTCTGGCCCGCGAGCAGCGCGCGCTTGCCGCCACCGAGCTCGACGAGGATCGGCGATGCGCCGAAGTCGAAGTCGGGGCCGTTCGAGTCCGCGCAGTTGGTCTTGTCGACCATCCGGCAGGCCGCGACGTACGCGTCCTTCGCCGTGGTCTGGCGCGCCCACAGCACTTTGCCAGTGTCGAGATCGAACGCGACGAACGCGTCGCTGCGCTCGCTCGGCGGATCGGTGTAGTTGTTGCCCGTGGTCGCGTAGACCGCGTTGCGCTGCGGATCGATCGCGGGGCTCGACCAGATCGGCACCCCCGACGGCCCGTACAGCTGAGTGCCGACCGCGTTCTTCTTGGTCGGCTTCGGCGCGCCAACGGTGTAGGTCTTCCAAACTTGTTTGCCGGTCGCGACGTCGAGAGCGACCAGGTTGCCGCGGAACTTGCAGCATTCGTAGCTCGCGACGGCGCCCTGCGCCTCCTCGTTCGACGCGACGGGCACGTACAACCGGCCTCGATAGAGCGCCGGCGAGCCGCTGATGCGCGCGCTTGCGAAATCGTCGACACGCGTCTCCCAGATGACGGTGCCGGCCGCAGCGTCGAGCGCACGTACGACGGCGCGCTGGTCGGCGACGATCGCGACGCGTCGCGCGGCGGCGCCGGTGCCGATCTCGGTCAACGCGATCGCCGCGCGCACGCCGGCGCCCGCGTCGAAGTACCAATGCACGCAGCCGGTTCGTGCGTCGAGCGAATAGACCTTGCCGGCCTGGCTGCCGAAGTACACGCGGCCGCCTGCTATCGTCGGCGCGCCGTAGACCCTGTTGTCGCCGGGCAATCCGAATGCCCAGCGAACGGCGAGCCGCGGCAACTGCGCGGCCGTGAGCCCGGCTCCAGCGTCGCTCTGGAAGCGGGCGTTGCCCGGCGTGACGCCCCAGCCAGTCCAAGCCGGGTTGCCGAAGTCGACGCGTGCATTCCGTTCCGTGCACATAGCCGCCGGCGATGGATTCATCTCGATCCGCGTCGTGAGTGGCTTGCCGGAGAGGTACTCCGCGACCGCACGGCGGTCGTCGCTCGACAGCGTGATCGCCATCGTGATCATCGAGCCGTTCTCGAGCGCGAGCAGGATCTGCTCGGGCGCCATTGCGGCAAACGCGGCGCGCGTCGGAGCGCGCGGCACGCCCGCGTCGTGGCACACGGCGCAAGTGCTCTGATAGGCCGCCGCGCCGGGTGGCGCAGCGGGCGGCGTCTGCGCGGCGACGTCGGTAGCGACAAAGGTCGCGCTCGCGAGGAACGCGGCGCGGACAAGCTCATGCGATGTCATGAGGATCCCCTGAACGGAAACGTTTGAACCGCGCGTCCGATCAGTGCGCGCGCGGTGCGAGATAAGCGGCGAGCGCCGCGAGATCCGCGTCGCTGATCTCCGTTTTGCGGAACGGAGGCATCACCGAGACGCCGGTGCGGACGAACGTCTGCGTGATCGTCGGCACGAGATCGGTGCGCTGCTCGAGCGGCGCAGGTTTGCCGCCCTTGTAGAGCGCGTCGAGCGCCTGAGTGCCTGGGTGCTTCGGGCCCGGGGCGTGACACGGCGCGCACCAATAAGCGAACACCTGACGGCCATGCTCGACGGTCGCGGCATCTTGCGCGCCCGCCGGCATCACGAGCGTGCACGCAAGGACGACAAGCGCGGCGCGAACCGCCGGCATCGGGCGAGCTACGCCCGAACCGCGGGTGCGATGACCCAGGAGTACAGCGGCTCGCCGGCCGGTGAGCCCGCGCTGCGCACGCAGCCGACCGCGGCGGAACCGATCTCCGCTCGCCCGCTCGGGCAGCGCGTCACCACCGTCGCCATCTCTGCCGCCCAGTCCGCGCTCGAGAGCGCCTCACGCGCCTCGACCAGCAGACTCTCCGGACCGGACAGCGCGTGCTCTGCAGCGCCGTGCTCGGCGCGAAACACGACTTTGAGCCCTTGGTCCCACGCGAGCCGCTCGAAGCAAAAAAGCGGACCCTGGGCCGTGAGACCCGCGATCGCGACCGGCGACTGCTTCCAGCGGTGATAGATGTCGTGGTACCAGAGGCTCGTCATGTCGCCTTGAATCGGGTGCACCTGTTCGCCGAGGCTCGCGGCGCGCTGGCCGAAAGCGACGCTCTCTGCGAAGCGCGTGTCATAGACGACTTTGTAGAGAGGCAGCGAGGACGCGGGTGCGGGGCTGCCGAGTGCCGCCGCGCGCGCGGCCTGGTTCGCAAGCGGCCACGCCGATGCGGCGATGCCAATCTGCAAAAACGTCCTACGGCTCGTCATGCGTTTTTTCTCCCCCACCCGTGGTCGCGCACGCCCCGCCGCGATCGGCGCCGGAGCCCCGGTATGATACGACGCCGGCCGTAACCCCGCATGTCGTCGCGCTCGAGCGCTTCGTCAGCCACCCTGGGCCGCGGACTCCTGCGGCGGCGTCTCGAACTGCTCCGCCCACGGCAGCGCACCGCTCGCGACGAGCTCCTCGGTGAACCCGAACGAGCGCATGTCCTCGATCCTTTGCGGATAGAGGATTCCATCCAGATGATCGCACTCGTGCTGCACGACGCGTGCATGGAAGCCATCGACCGTGCGGTCGATCGACCCGCCGAATTGGTCGCGGCCGCGATAACGGATCCGCGCGGGCCGCGGCACGAGCCCGCGCATCCCGGGCACGCTGAGGCACCCTTCCCAACCCGCTTCGCGCTCGTCACCGAGCGGCGTGATCTCGGGATTCACGAGCACGGTGAACGGCACCGGCTCGGCCTTCGGATAGCGCGGGTTGTAGTCGACGCCAAAAATCACGACGCGCTGCGGCACACCGATTTGCACGGCCGCGAGCCCTGCGCCGTCCGCGGCCTGCATCGTCTCGAGCAGATCGCGCACGAGCTCGTGGAGCTCGGGGGTGTCGAACTCGAGGACTGGCGCCGCCGCTTGACGGAGCCGAGGATCACCGAGCCGCAGTATCGGGCGAACTGCCATCGTCAGTAGTTCGAGGGAACGCGTAGCCTCTGCCGTAGCGACCATTCTAGCCTCTCGGCCCCGAAGCGCTAAGCTACGCGGCCATGTCGCAGAACGTGCTCATCGTCGGCGCCGGGATCGGCGGCCTCACGGCGGCGGCCGTGCTACTCGAGCGCGGCCATCGCGTGCGCGTCTACGAGCAAGCGCCCGCGCTCGGCGAGATCGGAGCCGGGATCCAAATCAGCGCGAACGCGTCGCGCGTCCTGCACGGCGTCGGGCTCGAAGAAGCGCTGACGAAGGTTGCGGTGATCCCGACGGCGCAGCAGTTTCGCGTGTATAGCACTGGCGAGCTCCTCCATGAGATCCCGCTCGGCGCCGCGCACGAGCGAAGCCACGGCGCTAAGTATTACCACCTGCATCGCGCCGACTTGCATGCGGTGCTCGCGGCCAAGGTGCGCGAGCTCGATCCCGACGCTGTCGTGCTTCGCACGGCCGCGGAGAGCTACACCGAGACGCGAGACTCGGTCACCGTGAAGTTCGCGAACGGCACCACGGCAAGCGGCGACTTGCTGATCGGCGCGGACGGCATCAAGTCGGCGATCCGCGCACAGATCCTCGGCGCGACGAAGGCCGAGTTCACGAATTACGTCTCCTGGCGCGCGACGGTGCCGAGCTCGCGGCTACCGTCCGATTACATGGAGCGCGTGTCGACGAACTGGATGGGCCCGAACGCGCACGTGATCGTGTACTACATCCGCCGCGGCGAGCTCTTGAACTTCGTCGGTCTCGTCGAGGACGACACGTGGCTCGACGAATCGTGGACGGTGAAAGCGCCGTGGGCTCGGCTCAAAGCGGACTTCACCCCGTGGCATCCGAAGGTCCAGATGCTGATCGACGCGATGGACAAGGACAATTGCTACCGCTGGGCAATGTACAACCGGCCGCCCGTCACGGGCTGGAGCACCGCGCGCGCGACGCTGCTCGGAGACGCGGCGCATCCGACGCTGCCGTTCATGGCGCAGGGCGCGGCGATGGCGATCGAGGACGGCGCGATCATCGCGCGCGCTCTCGAGCAGGAGAGCTCGTTGGGCGCAGCGCTCGACCTCTATCAGCAAAGCCGCTACGAGCGCACGGCGCGCGTGCAGATCGGCTCGAACGAAATGGGCAAGCTCTTCCACCAGCGTACGGAAGAGGACCTGCGCCGCGGCTTCGAGGGCCGCGACCTCGCGAAGGAGCGCAACGCCTGGCTCTTCTCATACGACCCCTGGACCGTGCCGCTCGGGGCGCCGGCCGTGGCCGGCTGAGCCCCGTGCGCCCAGGGCGGCGGGGTTTTTTGCATAAGTTGTGACCTAGTTTAGGGAAACCCTTAGGGCCGCCTGCCCAAACTACGGGCGTTCGATCCGAATCGGGGCGGCGCTCATGTACGAGGCACATTTCGGGCTGAAAAAGCCCCTATTCCAGACCGGCATCGCGCAGGAGTCGGCCGTATTCCTCGCCGCGAGACACCAGCAACTCGCCGCGAGCATCAAGCTCGCACTCACGACGTCCGACAGCGCCATCGTGCTCACTGGACCCGCGGGCGTCGGCAAGACGACGCTAATGTCGACCGTGCTTCGCACAGCGAGCACCAAGCTCGCGTTGGGCTGGATCACGGTGGCGCCCGCAAACCCGGCCGAGCTGCTCGAGCTGTTGCTGGTCGAGTTCGGCTTCAACGCGCACCGCGTCGGCCGCGTCGAGCGGATGCAGATGTGGCGCCAATTCCTCAATGAGATGAGCGCGACGTCGTCGCGGATTTACGTCATCGCGGAGCGCGCCGAGGATCTCGGCGCCGACGTGCTCCGGGCGCTCGATTCGCTGACCGCCGCCGACCCGAACGGCTCGCTCGGCGCGAATCTCGTCCTGCTCGGGCAGCCCGCGCTGCTCGAGGTGCTGAAGGCGCCGACGCTCGCGTCGCTGTGCCAGCGGATCCGGCTGCGTCAGCGCCTCGAGCCCCTCGCTCTCGACGAATTACGAGCCTATCTCGACCAACACGCGAAGGCTGCGGGCGGCGCGCTCGACAAGCTGCTCGCGCGTGACGCGCTCGCCGCGCTGCACGAGATCACGGGCGGCGTTCCGCGGCTCGCGAACAACGTCACGGAGACCGCGTTGACCCTCGCGGCAACACGCAAGGAGCCCGCCGCAACGGCGCAACTTCTGCGCGAGGTCGCTGAGATGTTCGGGATCCCCGCGGCGCAGGCGCCGGCGAGCGTCGCCGAGCCGGCCCGCGTCGCGGCGCCCGCCGCATCGGTTACTTCTGCTGCGAGCGTGGCACCGGTGGCGAGCGCAAGCATCGCGCAGCCCGCGCCCGTCGCGGCGAAGCCGCCGCCCGCCGCACAACCTGCGCCGCTCACCACGAAGACGCCGCCGTTCGTCGCCCAACCGATCGCAACTGCGGCGCGCGCAGGGATGCTCGCGCGCGGCCCGGGTCCGACCGCGCCATCCGCAACGCCGCCTGCCGCTGCCTCGCCGGCGCCGGCAACCGCCGCGCCCGCAACGCCGCCGCGCGTCGCAGCCCCGAGCCTCGATCCGAGCCCATCGATGATCGCGCGTCGACCCGTTTTCGCCGCCGCTGCTCCGGTCGCGCCGGCCGCAGCCCCGTCAGTGCCGACGACGCCCGCACCCGTCTCCGCGGCGCACCCGGCGGCCGCGGCCGCCCCAGTGCCGCCCGCTCTCACCGCGACGCCGGCCGCCACGCAGCCGCGCGCAGCCGCGTCCCAACTAATGTCGGACGAGGAGATCGACTCTTTCGCGGCCACGCTGACGGAATCGCCCGACGTGCAGACGCTCGACTTTCCGGTGCTGACCGACGCGGTCGATCCACCCCGGCAACGCCCGCGGGCCGAGACCGCCTACGTCAAGCCGCCCGCACCGCGCGCTCCAGCGCCCGAGCCAGCCAAGCCGCCGCTACCGCGCGTCGTCGCGGCCGCGAGCACGCCGCTCACTGCGCGCCCTGCGATGCCGCCGCAGCCGGCCACGAAGTCGGTGCCTCCCGCTCAGCAAACTTCGTCCGAGGACTCGGACGTGTTGCGCCAAACGCAGACGATGCGCGCGATTGCGGTCGCGAAGTCGATCGACGACATCAGCAACTCGATGGCGGAGACGCTGTTCGGCGAGGACGATCTCGCGCACCTCAACAGCGCGCTCGCCGCGTCAGGTTGGACTAACGATGACGCCGCGGCGGCCCCGGCTGCCGCAAGCCCGGCGCCGACGCCTCCAGAGACAGCGAAACTCCCTCCGCAGGCGCCAGCCGCAAGACCGGCCACGCCGCCGGTCGCAAGACCCGCCATACCGCCGCCGGTCGCGAAGTCCGCGACACCGCCGCCCGCACCGAAGCCTGCGCCGCCGCCGGCCGACGACGATCCATTCGACTTCCTCGGTCTCGGCCGCGACGCGCCGCTCGAGCTCATCGACGACGAGCCCATCGAGGCGCAGCAGCGCAAGGAAGCGGGGCGCAACCGCTGAGGATTTCGTTGCGGGCCTGAGTCTGCCGAGCGAAGCGCGCTCAGCTCGCCGCGAGCGGCAGCCCGAGCGTCTTCAGCGCCGCGGCAACCTCGTCGAGTATCGCGGGATCGTCGATCGTCGCGGGCATCGTCCAAGGCTCGCCGTTCGATATCCGGCGCATCACGCCGCGCAAGATCTTTCCCGAGCGCGTCTTCGGCAGCCTCTTCACGACGGCCGCGGCCTTGAACGCCGCAACGGGACCGATCCGGTCGCGGATCGCTGCGATCGCCTCGGCGACGACATCGGGCGCGGCTCGTCTGCAGTTCGCGTTCAGCACGAGGAGCCCGATCGGCACTTCGCCCTTGAGCTCGTCGCGCACGCCCCAGACGGCGCACTCGGCCACGTCGGGATGCGCGGCGAGCACCTCCTCCATCGCGCCGGTCGACAGCCGATGCCCCGCGACGTTGATCACGTCGTCGGTTCGCGCCATCACGAACGCGTAGCCCTCGTCGATGAAGCCCGAATCCGCGGTGCAGTAGTAGCCGGGGAACTGCGCGTAGTACGACGCGAGGCAGTGGGCGTCGGCGTTCCAGAGGCCGAGGAAGGTTCCGGGCGGCAACGGCAGCTTCACGGCGAGCGAGCCGACCGTGCCGGCGGCGACCTCGTGTCCGGCCGCATCGAGCACAGCAACGTGGTACCCCGGCACCGCGCGCCCCGCGGCGCCGTCGACGATGGGCAGCTCTTCGACGCCGCGGCAGAGCCCGGTGATCGCCCACCCGGTCTCGGTCTGCCACCAATGATCGATCACCGGCACGCCGAGTGCGGTGCGCGCCCAGCGCAGACTGACGGGGTCCGTCCGCTCGCCCGCGAGGAACAACGCCCGGAGGCCACGCAAGTCGTAACGCCGCATGTGCGTCGCGCCGGGGTCCTCGCGCTTGATCGCGCGCAGCGCGGTCGGCGCCGTGAACAGCACGCGGACGTCGTGCTCGGCGGCGACGCGCCAGAACGCGCCGGGATCCGGAGTGCCGACCGGCTTGCCCTCGTAAAGCACGGTGGCGTTCCCGTTCAGCAGCGGCGCATAGACGATGTACGAATGGCCGACGACCCAGCCGATGTCGGACGCGGCCCAGAACGTCTCGCCCGGCTCGACGCCATAGAAGTTGCGCATGCTCCAGCGCAGCGCGACCGCGTGGCCGCCGTTGTCGCGCACGACGCCCTTCGGCCGGCCCGTTGTGCCCGAGGTGTACAGGATGTAGAGCGGATCCGTTGCCTCGACCGGCACGCACTCGTGCTCGCGCGCGCCGGCAAGCGCCTCGTCCCAATCGATGTCCCGGCCCGCGACGAGCGGCGCGCGCAGCTGGGGTCGCTGCAGGATCACACAGCGACGCGGCGCGTGCTTCGCGATCGTGAGCGCCTTGTCGAGCAGCGGCTTGTACTCGACGAGCCGCCCGATCTCGATTCCGCATGACGCCGACAGCACGACCTTCGGCTTGCAGTCCTCGATGCGCGCCGCGAGCTCGCCCGCCGCGAAACCGCCGAACACGACGGAGTGGATCGCGCCGAGCCGTGCGCATGCGAGCATCGCGAACACGGCTTGCGGCACCATCGGCATGTAGATCACGACGGTGTCGCCGCGGCCGACCCCTAAACGCGCGAGCGCGCCCGCGAGGCGCGCAACCTCGCGCTGCAAATCGGTGAACGTGTAACGCGCGATGGTCTGCGAGACGGGGCTGTCATAGATCAGCGCGTTCTGTCGCCCGCGTCCGGCCTCGACGTGCCGGTCGACCGAATTGAAACAGGTATTGAGCTCGGCGCCCGCGAACCAGCGATAGAACGGCGGCCGCGTGCCATCGAGCACGCGCCGCCACGGCTTCGACCAATCGATGTCGGCCGCGGCCTCTGCCCAGAAGCGCTCGGGATCGCGTGCCGCCGCGGCGTAGACCTCTGCGAAGCGCCCTTGGCTCGACATCCCTCCCCCGTCCGCCTCTCGAGCTACCCGCCTCGGTTCGCGAGTGGCACGAACGCGCGCGCCTCAGGTCCGATGTACTCGGCCGTCGGCCGGATCAGCTTGTTGTTCGCGCGCTGCTCGAAAACGTGCGCTGCCCAACCAGAGACCCTGGAGCAGACGAAGATCGGCGTGAACAGCGGCGTCGGGATGCCGAGAAACCGGTACGCGGACGCACTATAGAAGTCGAGGTTCGGGAACAGTTTCTTCTCGCGCCAGAGCAGTGTCTCGATTGCCTCGGAGACCGGATACAGCACGCGGTCGCCCGCATCCGCGCCGAGCTCCTTCGCCCAGGCTTTGATGACGGCATTGCGCGGGTCCGACGTTCGATAGACCGCATGCCCGAAACCCATGACCTTTTCCTTGCGCGCGAGCATCGCCTCGACACCCGCCGTCGCTGTCGCGGGCGAATCAAAGCGCTCGATGAGCTCCATCGCTGCCTCGTTCGCGCCGCCGTGCAACGGCCCGCGCAGCGAGCCGATCGCCGCGGTCACGCACGAATAGAAATCCGATAGCGTCGCGGCGCACACGCGCGCGGTGAACGTCGACGCGTTGAACTCGTGCTCCGCGTACAGGGTCAGCGACGCGTCGAGCGCGCGCTCGTGCAGCGCGGCCGGCGCTTTGCCGTGCAGCAGCGTCAGAAAGTGCGCAGCCGTGCTCGGCGCGTCGGTTGCGGTTGCGATCCGCTTGCCGTTGCGCACGAAGTTGTGCCAGTAGAGCAGCATGCCGGGGAAAGCCGAGATCAGGCGCGTCGCGACCTCGAGCTCGTTGGCGAAGTCGCGCTCGGGCTCGAGCGTGCCGAGCATCGAGCAGCCGGTGCGCAGCACGTCCATCGGATGAGCCGACGTCGGGATCCTCTCGAGCACGTCGCACAGAGCTCGCGGCAGCTCGCGGCGAGCGCCGAGAGCCGTCCGAAACGCGTCGAGCTGTCGAGACGTCGGCAGCTCGCCGCGTAGCAGCAGGTACGCGACCTCCTCGAACGTCGCGTGCGCGGCAAGCTCGACCACGTCGTAGCCGCGATAACGCAGGTCGTGGCCGTCGCCGACCGTGGCGATCGCGGTTTGACCCGCCGAGACGCCGCGCAAGCCGCCCGCGGGCGCCGCTCGTTCCGTGCTCATCGTCGTCTTCCTTTCCGGCCCTTGCCTGTCTTCTTGTGGGCGGCAGCCTTCGATTTCGACGGCTTGGTCGCTTCGCCAGCGGCCGACGCCGAGCGGGCATAAAGCTCGTCGAGCTTACGCTCGTACGCGTGATAGTCGAGCACGCCGTAGAGCTCTTCGCGCGTCTGCATCTTCGCGACGACCGGCTTCTGCGTGCCACGCTCGCGGATCGCGGTGTAGACCTCGAGCGCCGCGCGGCTCATTGCACGAAAAGCACTCAGCGGATACAGAATCAGCTTCACGCCCGCCGCGCCGAGGTCGTCGACCTTGAACAGCGGCGTGAGGCCGAACTCCGTGAGGTTCGCGAGCACCGGCACGCCGATCGCGTGCGTGAACGCGCGGTAATCGTCGAGCGTGTAGAGTGCCTCCGCGAACACCATGTCCGCGCCGGCCGCGACGTATGCGACCGCGCGCTCGACCGACGCCTGCATGCCCTCGCGCGCGAACGCGTCGGTGCGCGCCATGAGCACGAACTCGCGGTCGGACCGCGCGTCGACCGCCGCCTTGAGGCGGTCGCACATCTCGCCGGTGGAGACGGTCGCTTTGTTCGGCCGATGACCGCAGCGCTTCGCCTGCTCCTGATCCTCGATGTGCATTCCAGCGACGCCCGCGCGCTCGAGCTCGCGCACGGTGCGCGCGATGTTGAACGCGCTGCCGAAGCCCGTGTCGGCGTCGACGAGCAGCGGCAAGTCGGTTGCGGCCGTGATCCGCCGCGCGTCCTCGACCACGTCGTTCAGTGTCGTGACGCCGAGATCGGGCAACCCGAACGACGCGTTCGCGACGCCGGCGCCCGAGAGATAGATCGCTTCGAACCCCGCGCGCTCGGCGAGCAACGCACAGTACGCGTTGACGGCGCCCGGGATCTGGACCGGCGCGCGTTTCGCGACCGCGTCCCACAGCTTCGCGCCCGCGCTCACGACTCAGTCACCCACAGCGACACGAAATCGTCGACGGCCATCTCCTCGAGCGTGTCTTGCTCTGCGCACGCCTGCTCGATCCGCGCGATCTGCGCCGCGGCGAAATGCGTCGAGAGGCTCGCGTTGAGCTTCGCGAGCAGCAGCGGGATGCCTTCGGCGCGCCGCCGGCGATGGCCGACCGGATAATCGATCGCGACACGAGCGGTCCGGGCCCCGTCCTTGAAGAACACTCGCAGCGCGTTGCCGATCGCGCGCTTATCCGGATCCAGGTAATCGCGGCTGAAGTCGCGATTCTCGGTCACCACCATCTTCGCGCGCAGCGCGTCGATCCGCGGGTCGCGCGCGACCTCGTCCTCGTAGTCGTCGGCCGAGAGCCGCCCGAAGATCAGCGGCACGGCGACCATGTACTGAAGACAGTGATCGCGGTCCGCGGGATTCGCGAGCGGACCGGTCTTGTCGATGATCCGCACGCCCGGCTCCTGCGTCTCGATCTCGATCCGCTCGATCGAATCGAACCGCGGCGCGACCTCGGCGTGCAACTTCAGCGCGGCTTCGACTGCGGTCTGCGCGTGAAACTCGGCAGGAAACGAGATCTTGAACAGCACGTTTTCCATCACGTACGACCCGAGCTTGCGCTCGAGCGCGATCGGTTTGCCTTTGAACAGCACGTCCTCAAAGCCCCAAGTCTGCGCCGTGAGCGCCGAGGGGTAACCCATCTCGCCCGCGAGCGCCAGGAGCGCGTGCCGGACGCCGCGGCTGGTCGCGTCGCCCGCGGCCCAGCTCTTGCGCGAGCCCGTGTTCGGCGCGTGCCGGTACGCGCGCAGCGCGGCGCCGTCGAGCCACGCATTGGACACGGCGTTCACGATCTGTTCGCGCGTACCGCCGAGGAGCTGCGTCGCGACGGCGGTGCTCGCGATCCTCACGAGCAGCACGTGATCGAGACCGACGCGGTTGAAGCTATGGTTCAGCGCGAGCACGCCTTGGATCTCGTGCGCCTTGATCATCGCCGTGAGCACGCCGCCGACCGTGAGCGGAGACCGGCCCGCCGCGCGCCGTCCACGGCTCAGATAGTCGGCGACAGCGAGTATCGCGCCGAGGTTGTCGGACGGATGCCCCCACTCGGCCGCGAGCCAGGTGTCGTTGAAGTCGAGCCAGCGAATCATCGCGCCGACGTTGAATGCCGCGGTGACCGGATCGAGCTCGAAGCGCGTGCCCGGCACGCGCGCGCCGCCCGGCAGCTCGGCGCCGGGCACGAGTGGCCCGAGCAGCTTCGTGCAGGCAGGATAGCTAAGCGCGAGGATCCCGCAGCCGAGCGTGTCCATGAGGCAATAGCGCGCGATGCGCCGTGCCTCGTCGGCGTCGGCGCGAAATTCGCGCACGTAGTCCGCGATCTCGGTGAGCAACTGGTCGGGTGGAGGTCGGTGAGCGTCGCGGTGGATCGAGGACATGTCGTCTTTGCCGGCTTCGAGCGTGCCCGGCAGTATATAAGGTCGGGCCTGCCGCGGTGGCGGGTCGTCAAGGACGATCGAACAATGCTGAGCTACCAGCACGGCTACCACGCGGGCAACCATGCCGACGTGCTCAAGCACGTCGTGCTGCTTGCGCTGCTCGCGAAGCTCGTCGCGAAAACTAAGCCACTGCGCTACATCGAGACGCATGCGGGCGCCGGCGGCTACGATCTACGCTCGCCTGCCGCTCTGAAGAACCACGAATTCCTGGCCGGAATCGCGAAGATTTACGGCACTCCCGGCGCTCCCGCAGCGGTGGCGCGGCTCGTCGAGCTCGTGCGCCGCTACAACGACGGAGCGACGAAGCTCGAACGCTATCCCGGCTCCCCGTGGCTCGCGCGCGAGCTGTTACGAGCGACGGACAGCCTCTATCTCTTCGAGCTCCATCCTGCGGAGCACCGCGCGCTCGAGCAAAGGGTGGGTCAGGACCGCCGCGTCACCGTGCTGCGCTCGAACGGGCTCGAAGGCTGCGTCGGGCTCGTGCCGCCACCCGAGCGCCGCGGACTGGTCCTGATCGATCCCTCGTACGAAGTGAAGGACGAGCACACGCAAATCGTCGACGCGCTCACGAAGGCGCATCGGCGCTTCGCGACCGGCACGTTCGCGATCTGGTACCCCGTGCTCGAGCGCCGCTGGGTGCAGCGCTTCGAGCGCGCGATTCGCTCCACGGGGATCGAGTCGATCGATCTTTACGAGCTCTGCGTCGCGCCGGACGGGCATGGGCGCGGCCTCACGGGCAGCGGGATGATCGTCGTCAATCCGCCGTGGCAGCTGCGCGAGGAAGTCACGCTTGCGCTCCTGTGGCTTGCGCGCGAGCTCGGCGAGCGCGGCTCGCAGCGCGCGGTCGAGCTCTGCGCCTCCGCGTGACCGCGCGGCTCGCGTTGCGGTCAGGGCGACTCTGAGTCGCGACGTCCTCGCCCGCGCGAGGAGCCCTGCGGAGCCGGCACGAACGCGGGACGCCAAGCGGGCGTGCCGTCCTCGGACGCGTTCTCGGTGAGCTGACGGACGTCCGAGCCGTCGGCGCGCATCACGAAGATCTCGCCGTCGGACATGCCGCCGGTTTCATCTTTGAAGCCGGTTCGATTGCTCGCGAACGCGATCCACTCCGCGTCCTGCGACCATGCGGGATGCGCGTCGTTGCCGGGCGAGCTCGTGAGTCGAGCGAGCCCTCCGCCGCCCGGACGCACGGTGTAGATCTCGTAGTCGCCGTCGCGATTGCTCGTGAACGCGATCCGATCGCCATGCGGCGACCAGGCCGGAAACGTGTCCGGCCCCGTCGTAAGCTGCGTCACCCGCTGCGTCTTGAGATCGAAGATCCGGAGCCCACGCTGCGCGCGCTCGAAGTTTGCATAGACCACCTTCGTAGCGTCGGGCGACCAGCTCGGAAAGCCGACGTGCTCACCCGCTGCCGGCAGCTCCAGGACCGCGCCTCCGCTCACCGGAATCAACGCGAGGTGCGAGGTCAGATTTTCGCGGCCCGCGAGTGTCTGCAGGAACTCGCCGATCGCGAACACGATCTGGTCGCCCTGCGGCGACCACCTCGGCGCGAGCGAATTGCGCATCGGATCGTTGAACAGGACGGCGCTCGAGCCGTTCGAGCTCACGATCAAGATCGAGTTGTGTGCCGCCCCTGCCGGGCCATCGTTCTCGACGAGCCGATCGCCGCGCGGCGAGTACGACGGAAAGATGCCGGTACGCAGCACGCGGTAACGCGAATCGCGGCTCCAGGTGTAGCCGTACGGCGGCCACGCGCCGAGGTACCGATCGAACACGAGCCGCTTGCCGTCTGGCGACCAGCTAGGACTCCGGAACGCGCCGCGCGCGCCCGGCGCACCCGCGGCGCGCTCGATCCCGGCGGGCGGCTGCCCCGGCATGCCGGCCGGGGAAGAAAACGGTGCTTGGCTCGCCCACATCACGCCCGCATTGGCGACCCAGCGCGGCGCGGACTTCGCGCCGACGCCGTCGCCGAACGTTCCACGCGAGCCGTTCGCGACGTCGATCGACACGATTTGGCTGCCGGTAGCGGTCCTTTCGTAGTAGACGACCTTCTTGCCGTCGGGCGACCAGCTCGGGCCGCCCGCGGAGTCCGCTGCGCTCGAGAGCCGCTGCAGGTCCGTGCCGTCGCGCGCCATCACGTAGACCTGCGTCCGGAGCGGAATGAAGAACGGCGCCGAGCCCGGCGTGCTTTGCGGCGTACGAGGCGAATCGCGATCCGACGAGAAGGCGATCCTCGTGCCGTCGGGCGACCACGACGGGCGGAAATCGCCGCTCGACCCCTCGGTCAGGTTCTGCAGGGTCCTGCGGCCCAAATCGAGCAACCAGATGTTTGCGCGGCCGTCGCGCGTCGACACGAACGCGAGAGACGAGCCGTCCGGCGACAACACTCCTTGATCGTCGAACGCCGGGTTATCGGTGAGCCGCTCGAGACCCGAGCCGTCCGAATGCACGCGATAGATATCGGCCGAGCCGCTGCGGTCCGAGGTGAACACGACCCAGTCGCCCGACGCCGAGAACGACGCGTTGAAATTGTCGTAGTCGTTCGGCACGAGCAGCGGGCGCGCATTCGCGCCGTCCGCGTCGGCGATGAAGAGGTTCGGGCGCACGCCCGTGAGGCTCGCGAACGCGATCGTCGGTCCGCCTTGAGCGTCGGCCAAGCCGAACGGCGCGACCGCTGCCACGAGCGACACGGCGAGCGCGCACGCGAGGGCCGCCGTGCGCAAGCTCGTTGCACCTGCCGATCCCGAGCTCGACATCGGACTCCTCCCCGGCTCGCCGGCCCCGCCGCGTTCTTGGTGCGGTTCGGGAGCCACGGAGCACGCGGCTGGCACTATAAGCGGCGTCGCCCTACTTCGTCAGCGGGTGCCGTGCGGTTTCGGGATCGCAAGGCTGTCCCGATGGCTCGAGGTCCGGGCGGTATTCCCACGTCGCCGTGTAGGAAGCCGGCGCCGCGAGATACGCCGGATCTTCGAGCGTGAACGCGTATTGAAGGTGACGCCGATCGTCCGCGAGCGTGACCCGCTCTACGAGGTGCTTGGCCGGGCTCGACGGGATCATGACCAAACCCAACGGATAAGGCGCGAAGCCGACCGTGTCGATCACGAGCGTGCCGCCCTCCCAGTGGCCGATCGAATGCCCCAACACCGACGGCGCGACACTCGCCGGATGCGCGGATTGATCGAGATGCACGACGCGCTCCATCCGCACGCCGACGGCACCCTCGAAACGCATCACGACGGTCGCGGCGCCGACTTCGATCGAGCGCATGTCCGGAAAGATCGACAGGATCGGCGGCGCGATCGGCTCGCAAATCCCGAGGGCCGCGACGTCCGACGCGTTGGCGAGACTTTTGAGCACTTCGGCCTGCGCCGAGCGCCCGGCATCGGTGAGCGCCCAAGAGCGCGTGCTAGACAAGATCGCGCCGAAGCTATCGAGAGTCGGCGCCCAGCGGCCAGCGATACTGTCAGCCTGCGCGGTGACCGTGTGCGCGACCGCGATCTTGGCATCGGTGTTGAGCGGATAGACGGTGCCGTCCAATGTCTTCACCGACAGGCCCGACGCTCTGGCCGGCGCTCCTTGGCGGTTCGGATTCGCGCGGATCACCACGCGCGCGCCCGGCGCGATCGCCTCCTTGGCGAGCCCCAAAGCGTTAGCCTCCGAGACCGAAGTCGCCTCGATCTCCTGGAGCAACGGCTCGCCCCCGGTTCCCTTGGTCTCTACCGTGAAATAGATGTGGGGGTTTCTCCAGTCGAGCTTCGTGACCGTCCCCTCGATCACGACTTCCTGCTTCGTGTCGAAGACGGCGCGGCTATGGTGAGCGACGGCCGCCACCGGAACGAGCGTCGCGCCGCACGCGATCAAAGCTCCCCGATGGGATCGAACGCGACGCATAGGCCGTCAATGCACGGGCAACGACGACAGGTACGCCGAGAGGTTGAGGATATCGTCGGCCGTGAGATTCGCGACCACGGGCGCCATCAGGGGCGACCAGAGTCCGTGCCGAGTGCCGAGCTTCAAGTCTGCGAGCTGCCGCGCTAGGTAGCTCGGCGAGCGGCCGCGCAACGTCGGCACGACTGCGAGACCGCCGAGATCGGCGCCGTGGCAGATCGTGCACTGCGTCGTCTTCGAGCTCGGCTTCGTCGCGAGCGCCTCACCTTTCGCGATCGACCCTTTCGGCACGTACGCCGTGAACCCCGAGTGCGGATTCCGGAGCTTCTCGGTGTACTCCGTGTTTTTGGGCGTCTCGATGATCCGGCGGCCGAGCGGCTCCATTCCCGCGTCCGCGCCTTCGAGCCTGAGCCACATGCCGCCCGAGGGTCGCGTCTTCGGCACCGTGTCGGACTCGACGACCTCGATCCACGTCGCCCACTTGAGCGAGCTGAAGTAATCCGCCGACTGACGGATCTCGTCCTCGGTCATCTGCACTCCGAAGCTCGCCATCACCGGCGTGTTCGGCTTGCGTGCGTCCGCGCTTTGGCGCGCACCGCTCTTGAAGTCGTGCAGCTGCTGGATGAAGTAGTCGCGATTCAAGCCCGCGATGCCGGCGTTCTCGGGTCGCCCCTTGCCGTTGGGATAATGGCAAAGCGAGCACGCCCAAATGCCCGCTTGCTCGCGGCCGATCGCGACGATCGACGGCATGCTCGGGTGGTCGCCCGGGAACCAGTCGGCCGGCCCCATGCGGTTGCGTATCTGATCGAGCGTGAACGATTTCTCCGCGCCCGGCAGCGTGAGCTTCGTGCCGTCGTCGGGCGGCGCGGGCGGCGCAGGCCCGGGCGTGATCGCGTATGCCCACGCGAGCTCGTTGACCAGCGGGGGCGGCGCGGCGGCCGATTGAGCGCTGGGGGTCCCGGCGGGCGCCGCCGTGCCCGTCTGTGCCTGCGCGCCGAGCACCCAGAGCAGTGTAGCGGCGCATGCCGCGAGCGCCGGCGCCGCGCGCCGCGCGTGAATCGATTGCGTCATCAAGGTCCCCCCGCGTTCTCTTCGCCGCGCGCCGTGCGCGAGCGGCGAAGGATTCTGAGCCCGGCGCGCGAGCTCGCGCAACATTCGAACCGCTCAGTTCGACGGCGCGGCGGCCGGCTCGGTCGACGGCGGCTCGCTGTTGAACGTATCGCGCGTCATCCGCCATTCGCCGTTCGGCTGACGCTGATAGATCCGGAGGAAAGTGCCCCGGATCGAGCGCGCCTCGCCGCCCGCGCGCGGCTTCGCGGTACTCACATAGGTGCCCTGCTGGAACGCGAGGTCTCCCGAGACGACCGTCTGCGTCGGCGACCACGACTCGTCGAACACGAACTGCTCGAACGCGCGCCCGTTCATCGCGTCGTTCGCGGCCTTGCCGACGATCGGCGGACGGTTCGGCGCAATCATCACGTGGCCTTCGGTCGTGAGCGCGGAGAGCGTCTTGATATCGCCGTCGTTGATCGCGCCGAGGTAGTGCTTGTTGAATTCCATGATCGCAGCGACGTCTTGGTCGGCCGTCGGTCGCTTCGGCGTCGTGTCACCGCACGCGGCGAGCGTGCCGATAGCCGCAACCGCGGCGAGTGCTGCGAGAAATTTCATGAACCCTCCCCCTCTGTCTCGAGACTAGCGACGGTGCGCAGCATCTGATGAGCTCCGCGCGCCGCGCGGCTTACCACGGCGCCGTCGTGCCGTCGTAGTTCAGGAACTTGCCCGTGTCGGCGATCGTGAGCTTGTCGATCGTCGCGACCATGTTCGTCACGCTGAACGGCATCTCGATCATGCCTTTGAAGCCCTCGAGATACGCCTGCCGCTCCGTCACGACGGCACCCGGATGCAGCATCACGACCGTCACACCGTCCTTTTGCTCGGCGCGCGAGACGAGCTGCATCGCACGATTCAGCGCAGCCTTGCTCGCGCGATAGAAGATCGCGCCCGAGCCCGCGAGCTGATCCGTCAACGAGCCGTTCGTCGAGCTGATCGCGATGATGGTTTTGCGCTTGCTCGCTTTTACGTTCGGCAGCAGCGCCTCGGACACCATCAGCGGGCCCTTCACGTTCACCGCCATGACCGTGTCGAGCAAGGCGTAGTTCAGCTGTCCAAACGACTGGTCCGTCCAGTCGCCGGGGCAGTCGTCGTCGTGACACTTGCTGCGGTCGTTGTAGACGCCCGCGTTGTTGATCAAGAGATCGATCGGCTCGCCGTTGAGCTTGGTGGTGAGCGCTTTGAGGTCGTCGGCGCTCGTGACGTCTAGCTTCTCGACGCGGACGTTCTTGTGATCCTTGATCACGCCGGCAAGCGACTCGGGCACGCCGGCGCGCCGACTCGTCGCAATCACGGTCCAGCCTTTGGCGGCGTATTGCTTGACGAACTCGAGGCCGATGCCGGAGTTCGAGCCCGTGATCAGCACCGTGTCGGCGAATGCCGATTGCGAGAGCGCGCCGCTTGCCGCGATTACAACCGCCGCGACCGACTGGAGTACGCGCAACCTTCGATTCGTCATGACCGATTTCTCCCGGGGAAACACTGCCGACTCGGGCCGGCGCCCAGCTCAGGACCCACTGGAACATAGCACACGCCTTTCCGCGAAGCCGAGAGCTCATCGGCCGCCCAAAGCGCGTCACGGGTGCTCGATCGCGCGAGCTGGTCAGCTCGCAGCCGTCAGCGTGTAGTTCAGCAGCCAGACGAGCAGCAGCACGATCGGCACGTGCACGACGAACTGCAGCATCGAGTAGCCGACGATGTCGCGCGCCTTGAGCCCCAAGATGCCGACGAGCGGCAGCATCCAAAAAGGATGCAGCAGGTTCGCAAGCGCTTCGGTCGCGTTGTAGGTCTGGACGATCCACCCGAGGTGCACGCCGAGCGTCTTGCCGGCCTCGAGCAGGTACGGCGCCTCGATCAGCCATTTGCCGCCGGCGGACGGAATGAAAAGACCGAGCAGTGCCGAGTAGATGCCGACCATCACCGGGAACGTGTGCGCGGTCGAGACGCTCACGAAGAAATGCGAGATCTGCGTCGACAGTCCCGACTCCGTGAGCATCCGGACGATGCCGGCGTACATCGGGTACTGAATCAGCACGCCCCCGACTGGAGTCACCGACGCCGCGATCGCGTTGACGAACGACTTCGGCCGCCAGTGCAGCAGCATCCCTACGATCAAGAACAGAAACACGTAGTGATTGAGATCGAGCACGACGCCGACGCCCTTCGCGCCGATCTCGAGCACGAAATAGCCGAAGCCGAGCACGCACGCGACGATCGTGAGCAGTGGGCTGTACTCGAGCCATTCTCCGGGCTTCTCGCGCTTGCCGATGTCGTTCGTCGCGGGCACGTAGTCGACACCCATCTGCTTCATCGAGCGCGACTGCCCTTCCCCCGGCGCCGAGTAGAACGCGACGGCCATCGACACGGCGATGAGCAAGCCGGCCACCAGCAGGCTCTGCCAAAGCCCGAGCGTCTGGGTCAGCGGAATCACGCCGCTGATCCTCTTGATCGAGTCCGGCAACGACGCCGGCGCCGCCATGATCAGCGCGGCGGACGACGACAGCCCGAGCGCCCAAACGCTGCCGACGCCGAGATACGCGGCCGCGCCGATCGCGCGATAGTCGGCGCCCCGCACGCGGTGCGCGACTTCGCGCGCGAGTAGCGCGCTGAAGATCAGGCTGAAGCTCCACGACACGAGTGACGCGAGCATCGAGAACAGAGCGACGAACGCAACGGCGCCGCGCGCGCCGCGCGGCACGCTCGCGAGCCTGCGGATCAGCGCGTAGACCGGCGGCGACGTCGCCACGGCGTAGCCCGTCACAACGATCATCGACATCTGCATCGTGAACGTGACGAGATCCCAGAAGCCGGTGCCGAAGCGTTGCGCCGTGTCGAGCACGCTATTGCCGGTGAGGAGACACGCGACGAACACGATCGCGACGGCCGAAAGCGCGAGCGCGAACGCGTCGGGGAACCATTTCTCGAACCAGTCGGAAAGCGACAAACCGATGCGCGCGAGCATCGACGTGCCGGCTGAGGAACGCGGGGAGGTCATCGCGCGGCGAATATATCAGAACCCGCGCGCGCGACCGCGCGACGCCCTCAGTCGCCGCCGAGACCGGCGAGCTCGAGCACCCGCCGCTCGACCTTAGCCCAAGCCTCCGCGAACGGCGCGATCAGGTCGAAGTGGCCCGCGCGCGGCAGCACGTCGAGCGCGACGTCGCCGCCGCGCGCCCGCTCGGCGCTCGCGAGCCCCTCGCTCTGGGCCACCGGCACGATCGCGTCGCGCGCACCGTGCACGATGCGCAGCGGCACGCCGAGCGGAACAAGCTCTAGCGGGCTCGCTTGCGGGTAACGCTCCGCGACGCGTGCGCCCTCTCCGCCGAGGAGCGGCCGTACCGAGCCGTTGCAGCGCCCCGCGCCGAGCGCAAAGGCGCGCAGGTCCGCAATACCGGCGAGCGACACGACGCCCGCGACCGCGAGCGGATCGGCAACAAACAGGTCGCTCGAAGGTACGAGCTTGCGGCGCGCAGAGAGCCAGAGCGCGAGGTGTCCGCCCGCCGAGTGCCCGACCGCGACGATTCGATCGAGATCGAGTGAACGCGTTGGTGCGAGCGCACGCAGATGGTCGAGGCCTAGCGCGACATCGCGGAACGTGCCCGGCCAGCCGCCGCCGTCGTGGCCGAGGCGTCGGTACTCGATGCTCCAAACCGCGACCCCTCGTGCGCAGATCGCTGCCGCCATGCTCTCGACGTGTGCGCAGTCGTACTCCGCGAGCCAACAACCGCCGTGCAGCAACGCGACGACCCGATGCGGGCCAGGGCGGCTCGGTAAGCGCAAAATGCCGAACTGATGCGGCGACTGATGCGCGTAGGAGATTCGTTCGCCCTTCGTCGCGGGCGCGATCCTCGCGACCTCGTCGAACGCAACTTCGAAGCGCGCCGTCATCGGACGCGGATTATGCCCGAGCTGAAACGTGCAGATTTCTTGACTCGCCGGTCGGCGGCCCAAGTGGACAGGTTCGGGGGGCAAAGGCTACGCTGCGCCCGCTGTCAACCGGCCGTACGACGGCTTTGGGGGGGGTTAGGTGGGAGTTTTCCTTTGGCTCGAGGCAACCGGCTTGGCGGACTGGGTCCGATCGTCCGCGCTCGGCTATCCGCTAATGATCACGCTGCATGCGATCGGCATGGGCGTGATGGTCGGGTTTGCACTCATACTGGACGCACGGCTGTTAGGCCGGTTCGCTGAGATCCCGTACACCGCCCTGCACCGCTTCCTCGGCCTCGCCTGGATCGGGTTCGGCATCAACTTCCTGTCCGGAAGCTGCCTGTTCACGACGCAAGCGGCGGAGTACGTCGTCCACACGATCTTCATGGTGAAGATGGCCCTCGTGGTCCTCGGCGGGATCACGGCCGCGATCCTGCAGAATATCGTGGCCCAAGAGTCAGCAGGCTGGGCGCCGAATGTCGCCCCGACCAAGGTCCAAGTAATCGCTTGGCTTTCGATCATCTTTTGGGTAACGGCGATCGTTTGTGGCCGTCTAACGGCTTACATCTAGCCACATTCGATAGGAAGAACACGCATGTCGCTCTACAACGCAGTTCAGGATTGGATGGAAACGACCTGGGTGCATCACGTCGTGCTCGACTACGCATGGAGCTGGCCAACGCTAGAGACGCTGCACTTTCTCGGGTTGTGCACGCTGATCGGCTCGCTGCTTGTGATGGATCTGCGTCTGATCGGCTTCCAGAACCTGATCCCGCTACGCGCCGTCCACGCTCTGATGCCGGTCGCGATCATATCGTTCGGGATCAACTTGATCTCGGGCCTCGGCTTCGTGATCGCGGTGCCGCGCATGTACACGGGCAACTGGTCGTTCTGGGCAAAGATGATCTGCGTCGCGCTCGCGGGCCTGAATTTCCTCATCTACTACACGATGATCGAGCCGAAGCTGCTCAAGGCGGGGCCGACGGCACCGACGCCGTTCTCCGCGAAGGCGATCGGCGTGTCGTCGCTCGTGCTCTGGTTCAGCGTGCTGTCGTTCGGCCGTCTGCTTCCCTACCTCGGCGTCGGCGGCGGCTGAGCGCCGCGCTGCATGCGCGCCGCGATCCTCTCGCTCAAAGTATTGCTGCTCGTTGCCGCGGGCGTGACGTACGGATGCGGCGGCAATGGCGCGGCGCCGCAAACGAAAATACTCGGCTCGGTGACCTACCGCGAGGCGATCGTGCTTCCGGCAGGCGCGAAGCTCGAGATTCGCCTCGAGGACGCTGGCCGCACGAGCGCCTCGGGCGCCCTACAGTCGGACGCTGCCGCCGCGCCGGTCGCGACAGAAACCGTCGATGCGGGCGGCCGCGGCTCGCCGATCTCGTTTACGCTCGCGGTCCCTCGCGATGCGCTCGTGCCGCGTCACCAGTACGTGTTGCGCGCCGCGATTCGTTCCTCGGCCGGTGAGCCGCTTTTCACGAGCCTTCCGGATCAGAAGCCGATCAACCCGAATACGACGGGCAAGACCGAAGTGCCGGTGATTCCGGCTTCGCGGTAGAGAGTTGCGAAAGGATCGGCCGTGCCGCGCGGTGTCCGCCGCGCTACAGGTGCTCGATTCGGCCGGTGCTATCGCCGAACGAGTCTAGATGCAAGCCGTAGAAATCGGAGATGCTGAGCAATAGGTTGCTGCTCGGCACCGTACGGCTCGGAAACGCGAGATGGCGGTTGCCCTTGAGCTTACCCGACGCGCCGCCGATCAGGATGTGCGGAACGTCGTAGTGCAGGTGCTGGTTCGAGTTGCCCATGTTGGAGCCGTACAGCACGAGCGAATGATCGAGCAACGTGCCGTCGCCGTCGCGGATGGAGCGTAGCTTCTCGGCGAAGTACGCGATCGTCTTCACGTGGTATTGGTTCAGCTTCGCGTACTGCGCGACGCGGCCCGGGTCTTCCGCGTGGTGCGAACCGCCGTGGAAGCTGATATCCGTGCCGGCCGCGGGATACACGCGACCCGTGAGGTCGCGCGCATAAAGGAGCGTCGCAACACGGCTGATATCGCCTTGGAACGCGAGCGCGAGCAGATCGAACTGCAGCTTGATGTGCTCGTCGAACGAATCGGGCACGCCGTACGGCATCGCGATCGCGGGTACCTCGGTCGATGCCTTGGCTGCGATCTGGAGGCGCCGCTCGATCTCGCGTACGTCCTCGAGATACTGATCGACGCGCTCGCGATCGGACGCGCCGACCTTGGCCTGCAGCGTCGAGAGCGAGCCCATCACCGAGTCGAGGATGCTGCGCTGTTGCGAACGGCGTGCGACCCGCTCGGCCGGCGTGCCGCCGTCGCCGAAGAGCTCCTCGAACACGACTTGCGGATTCACCTGCATCGGCAGCGGGCGGTTCGGCGCGGCCCACGAAATCGAGTTCGTATAGACGCAGCTGTAGCCCTCGCCGCAGTTGCTCGCGTTCGCGCCCGGATCCTCGACCGCGACTTGCAGCGACGGCGTGAGCGTTTCCTGGCCGATCTTCTGCGCGATCATCTGGTCGAGCGTCGTGCCGCACTCGATGTCCGCGCCCGTCGTCTTCCGCGGCTTCACGCCGCACAGGTAGGCGGCGGCGACGAAGTGATCCGCGCCCGTGACCCCCGGCGGATTCTCCGACGACTTCGACCACATGCCGCTCGTGATCACGAGCTGGTCGCGGACCTTCTCGAGCGGCTTGTAAATGTACGGCAGCTCGAAGTTGCGCTCGCCGCTCGGCACCCAGTAACCGGGCGCTGCACCGTGCGGAATGAAGATGCCCGTGAAGCGCGTCGGCGATAGCTGCGCCGCGCGCGCGACGGAGCCGATCGCGGGCAGCATCGACTCGAGCAGCGGCAGTGCGACAGTCGCTCCGACGCCGCGCAGAAACGTGCGCCGCGCCAACGTTTTGTTCGTGATGAAGCCCATCGCGTCCTTGCTCCTCAGTCGCGGGTCGACGCGGTCGTGGCCGCCGCGGGCGGCGCGCGGTTCGTGACCGGCTGGCCCGGCTTGCTGTTCATCTGAAACGGCGGGCTCTTGACGACGTCGACGATCAACGTGTCGAAGCGATCGCCGTCCTTATCAGCGTCGCGCACGATCGAGCGCACGACCGGCATGTCGTAGTACTCGACGCCCCGGCCGAGCGCGTACGTCAGAAGCTTCTCCGTGACCGTGCGCGTGAACTGATCCTTGTAGCCCAGCACGAAGTTGCGCAGATCCGCCGGTCCATTGATCTTGGTGCCGTCGTACATCACGCTCGAGGCGTCGATCGTGTTCGGACCGTCCGTCGTGCGCCACGTGCCGACCGCGTCGAACTGCTCGAGCGCGAATCCGACCGGATCCATCAACTTGTGGCAACCGGCGCACGCGGGATCGCGGCGATGTTGTTCCATCTGCTCGCGTAGCGACGGCATGTGGCTGTTGCCGGTCGCGTCCACGGTCACCGGCTTGAGCACCGGCACGTTCGGCGGCGGAGGCGGCGGCGGCACGCCGAGCAGATTCTGCAGCACCCAGTAGCCGCGGATGACGGGCGACGTGCGCCCCGGTTGCGACGACGTGGCGAGCAGGCTGCCCTTGCCGAGCAAGCCGCGGCGTGCATCGAGCTCCGGACCGAGCGTCACGCGCTGGAAGCGGCTGCCGTAAATCCCCGGGATCCCGTACGCCTTCGCCAGCCGCTCGTCGACGAACGTGTAGTCGGCCGTGAGGAGCTCGGTGATCGGCCGGTCCTCGCGGATCAGACTGTCGAATAGGAGCTCCGTCTCTCGCCGGTAAGACTGGCGCAGGTTGTCGTCGAAATCGGGGAACAACGCCGCAACCGGCACGTGGCCTTCGAGCGCGCGCAAATCGAGCCACTGGCCTGCGAAATTCGCGGTCAGGGCCTCCGAGCGCGGGTCCGTGAGCATGCGGCGCACCTGCTTCTCGAGCACCGCGGAGTCGGCCAGCTTCCCCTGCTCGGCGAGCGTGAGCAGCTCGTCGTCCGGGATGCTGCTCCACAAGAAGAACGAGAGCCTCGACGCGAGCTCGAGGTCGCTGATCCGGTACGTGCTGCCCGGCGCGCCGTCCGCAGGCTCGTGCTCGGCGCGGTAGATGAACTTCGGATCGGCGAGCAGGCGCTCCATGGCGACTTCGATTCCGCTCTCGAAGTCCCCGTCCGCGCGCCCCTGGTCGTAGAACGCGAGCAGCGTGGCGACGTCGTCGTCGCTTTGCATGCCGCGATAACCCGCTCTCGCGAGCGTTCTCAGGATCTTCTCAGCGCACGGCCGCTCTTCCGTCGGCGAATTCGGCGTGCACGACAGGATCCGCTCGCGGCTCGGCGTATCGCCGGCGCCTGAAGCGTCGTACGGCCCGTCGACTCTTACGCTGCCGATGTGCGGATAGAACGTGTAGCCGGGCAAGCCGCCCGTCTCGATCGTGCTGCGCTCGAACGCCCGGTTCATGTCGAGGCCCGGCGCATAGTTGGTCGCGAGGAACGTGACGCCGACGCGATGCGGGCCCGCGGTCACGGGGACCTTCACGTCGATCGTCTTGAGCTGGCCGCTGAAGCCGCCGAACCCCGGCTTGTTCAGTCCGAACGCCTCGTCCCAATCGACGAGCGCGACGCGCGCGCCGTCGACGAGCACCTCGAGCTTCTCGCCGCGGATCTCGCCGAACGGGCGGAAGTTGCCCATGTTGCCGAGGTTCACGGAATACACCTTGAAGTTGTATGTCGCGTCCTCGGGAAACTCGTGCTCGACGACGAGACCGCCGCGCGTGCCGAATGGCAGCCCTTCGACGTGGTAGTTCTGGGTCTCGTCGGTTGCGACGCGATACATCGCCTGAGTCGGCTCCGACACCTTGCCGAGCGCGCGGCGGCTGATCTTGCCGGCCGCGCTCAAATAGGCCTCGAGCAGCGCCGGAGAGAGCCCCAACGTCCCGGCCTGGTTGTCGAAGCCGCGGCTCACGTCGTCCGCGGGAAAGAAGGTCGCGGGGTCGATGTCGAGCGCGAGCAGATCGCGGACGGCGTTGCCATACTCCGCGCGATTCAGACGGTGCAGTCCGGGCGGCGGCAGCCGCTCGACTGCGCCGTGATCGAGCTCGCCCTCGAGCCAGCTCGCGACCTGCACGTATGTCTCGCGCGGAGGGCGGGGATTGCCGGGCGGCGGCATCATCCCGGCGCGCAGCTTGCGGACTACGTGCTCCCACTTCTCGGGATCCGCCGCGACGCTGTCGAGCTTCGCGTGCTCGAGCGTGAGGCCGCCGGTCTGCTCGGCGTAGCTATGGCAGTCGAGGCAGTAGTGGTTGATCGTCGCCTGGTTCTGCGCGATCACGGCCTCGCGCGACGGCTGACAGCCGGCGGCCACGACGCCCGCCGCCCCGAACAATAGGACCCGCACTCCCAGGCTGCTCATCCGAGTCATTCTAGCCAAGCGCAGGACCGGACCGTGAGCGGGATAGCCACGCTAACGAAAAGTAGCGGCCCACCTTTGGATTAATTTAGACAAATTGTCAGTGTGTCTGCCGCTCATCCCAGCAGATGCTTTCCGAGCCCCCACAAGCCGCCGAGCACCAAGACGATATTCACGACGCCGGTGAGCCCCGCGCCCGGACCGCGATTCTCCGGTGCCCGGATGTACGAAACTGCGTAGATCGCCCGCGCGATGATGAAGGCGACGCCGAGCCCGGCGGCCCATGCGAAGCTCAGGTAGCACGCAAAGGCGAGCAGCGCCGGGATGAACACGATGAGCGCCTCGAGCGTGTTTTGGTGCACGCGATAGACGCGCTCGAACTGCGGATGGCCCGTCGTCGCGGGCGCGTGGACTCCGTACTGCGCGCGAGCTCGGCCGACGAGGCCCGCGAACACCATGTATTCGATGAGCGCGACCAGCATCACGACGAGCACGAGCTCCATAGACCTCTCCGTTCTAGTTCTTCTTCCTCGTTCTGTGCTGAATCAGGCCGCCCGCAACCCGAGGAGTCGTCGAGCCTCGGCCGGAGTCGCGACCGTCCGCCCATAGGCGCGCGTGAGCTCGGCGACTCGGGCGACGAGCTGGGCGTTGCTATCGGCGAGGTGCTCCTTATCGAAGCGAATGTTGTCCTCGAGGCCGGTGCGGCAATGGCCGCCGAGCTCGAGCGTCCACTCGTTCACGATCAGCTGAAAGCGGCCGACTCCCGCCGCGGTCCAGGTTGCCCCCGGCAGCATGCGCTCGAGCTGCGCGACCTCGAACTCGAGCACCTCGCGATCGGCCGGCAGCGCGTTCGGCACCCCGAGCACGAACTGCACATGAACCGGCGCCTTGAGCAGCCCGGCCCCGACAAGATTGGCGGCGTTGTAGAGCATCGCGAGGTCGAAGATCTCGATCTCGGGCTTCACGTCGTAGTCGAGCATCAGCTGCGCGAGATCACGCACCAGCGTCGGATGGTTCTCGTAGATCATCGTCTTGAAGTTCACGGAGCCGGTCGCGAGCGATGCCATGTCGGGGCGGTGGAACAACATCCCGCCGCGCTCTTTGCCCGTGCCGCTGCGCCCGCCGGTCGAGAACTGCACGATCATGTCGGGACAGTGTTTGCGGATGCCTTCGAGGAAGCGGCCGAAGCGCTCGGGCTCGGACGTCGTCGTGCCGTCGTCCTTGCGCACGTGCACGTGCACGAGCGCGGCGCCGGCTTCGTACGATGCGTGGGTCGACTCGACTTGCTCCGCAATGCTGATCGGCACGGCCGGATTGTCGGTCTTCTTCGGCACCGAGCCGGTAATGGCCACCGTAATGATGCACGGCGAACCCATGGCAACCCTCGTTTCGAACCGCTTCGCAGCATAGCCGCCCGCACCCGTTTCGCAAGCAGACCGAGGCGGCTATGCTGCGAACCGATTTGGAGCACCCAGGGAGAGGTGAATGACGGCGTTAACCCTCGCGCAAGCGAACAAGATCATCGCGAAGGCGCTCGAGAAGGCGCGCGAGATGAAGATCAAGCCCGTGAGCGTCGTCGTGCTCGACGACGGCGGGCACTTGAAGGCGATGCAGCGCGAGGACGGCGCGAGCATGTTCCGCTTCGACGTCGCGACCGGCAAAGCGTGGGCCGCGGTGGCGATGGGTGCATCGAGCCGCGCGCTTGCTGGCCGAGCCAAGGACAATCCGAACTTCTTCGTCACGCTCGCCGCGACGGCGCATGGCAAATTCCTGCCGCAGACCGGCGGCGTGCTGATCCGCGACGCGAGCGGCGCGATCGTCGGCTCCGCGGGCGCGAGTGGCGGCACCGGCGACGAGGATGAGGCGGTGTGCGCCTACGGCATCGAGCAGGCGGGTTTCACGGCCGACGCGAAACCGTAGAGCGCGTCCCGCCTGGCGGAGTCATCCACATGATCAAGCCGACCGTTACCCACCGCATCGTTACGGGGATCATCGCGCTTGCGACGGCGGCAATCGCCGTCGCACAGCAGCCGGTCAAGCCGTCGAGCGATCTGCTGCGTGCGATCCGGGCGGGAGTTCCCATCGATCCCGCGACCAACGTCGCCGCCGCGAGCATGCCGGGCAAGCTCAGCCGGCGCGCGCTCACCGCGCTCGGCATCAAGCCCGAGGAATTGCAAGAGGATCGCGCTACGACTTACTCGGCGACGCGGCTCGAGGACGAGAAGGGCCGGCTATCGGTCTTTTATGCGAGCCTCGTGAAGCAAGGTAGCCGCTGGGTCTTCTTCGGCCAAGAGTTGCCGGCGGAGACCGTGCGCACCGGCAGCGAGCTTCAGCTCGCTTTCGATACCGAGCGCGACGCGCGCTATCTAGTCGACTTCGCGCTCGACTCGGCGGAACAAAACTTCGCCGTCGTGACCGGCGACGCGCGTACCGACCAGGCACCCTCGAACGGCCACCTCGCACTGGTCGTGACCGGGACCGGCAGGCGACTCACCGTTCGTGCGCTGCCGCTCGGCGACGAGAAGCATCAGACGCGCGACTTCACGCTGTTCGAGGTCACCGTCACACCGATCGGTTAGCTCCCGCGGCGAGCCCGCAAAAGCAGCTCTAATGGCCTGGGCTCGGCGTCGGCTGCGCAGCCGTTGCCGCGTCGAGCGGGAAGTTGCCGTCGAACGGCGGCCAATTCGGCACCGCGCGCTCGGGCCCCGGGTAGTACATCGCGGTCCAGATGTTGCGGATCTTGCCGTCCTCGATCCAGAACCACTCGCTAAACGCGTTGCGCGGCCGCGGCGAGCCCGGCTTGCGGATGAACACGGCCATGCCGAGCACGACGCCCTGCTCGTCGTCGACGAATCCGACGCGCCGGCCGCCGACGTTTGCGAGGTCGAAGCCCGCGAACCCCGAGACGCAGTCGTCGCCCTGCCCACCGCGTCGGCCCGTGACCTTCGTGCCGTTCTCGAAGCGGTTGCAGCCCGCGTGCGCGAGCACGACGCTGCCGTCGTGCGAAGTGATCCCGTCGAAATAGCTGTTGACGATCCCGATCATCGCGTCGCGTGGCGGGCGCTTGTCCTTCGGCAGGTTGCGCTCGGGCGGCGGCGTCTCGGTGAGGCTGGTTGGATTCCAGACGTTCGGCGGCTTCGAGCCGGGCAGTCCGGGGTCACCGTCGCGCGCGATGTACCACTCGGCCTCCGCGATCTCGCGGTTCTCGATCCGTAAGCGCGCGGTCACGACTGCGAGCTTGCCGCTTTCCTCGACGATGCCGTAGTACGCGGCCTGGCTGCTAACCGCATCGATGTAGCGCCGCTGCACCTTGCCGAGCGCGGTAACGCTCTGCCAAACGCCCTGCCCTAGCGGCTTGTTGAGCGCGTTCTCCGTGTGCCGGTAGCCCTGCATCAGCGGCGCGGCCTTCGGATCATGCTTCACGACCGCCGTCATGTATGCGTCGAGCGTCGACTTGAGGCAGGCGCGGTCGCAGTCGGCGCCGAGCGCGGTGAGCGGCAGCGCAAGCGACGCGAGCAACACGGCGATGAGTCTCATCGG